>Ga0247814_10000052_pt1 | contig 117533 bp, 113 predicted proteins | sample UWRJL179409R1_FD_179947 | JGI IMG/M metagenome (GOLD analysis project Ga0247814, IMG submission 179947) | Plant litter microbial communities from Arlington Agricultural Research Station in Wisconsin, United States - UWRJ-L179-409R-1 | ecosystem: Environmental > Terrestrial > Plant litter >... | reverse complement strand
TTACCGCTTGCTTGGCAACACGGAATACGCGTGAACGCGCGCCGTAGTAGCCTTTAGCAAGTTTCAGAATTTTTTTGTGACGCTTACGGGCAATGACGCCACGCTTTACACGAGCCATGAGTTACTTCCTCTATTCTTGATCAAAATTAACGAAGGCGCAGCATGCGCTCGACTTTTGCCACGTCAGACGGATGCAGCAAGCTGCTACCGCGCAGTTGACGCTTACGCTTAGTCGACATTTTGGTCAGAATGTGGCTCTTGAAAGCGTGTTTGTGCTTGATGCCGTTCGCGGTTTTCAAAAACCGCTTAGCTGCACCACTTTTAGTCTTCATCTTTGGCATGTTCGGATACTCCGCATTCAGTTGATAAACATAACCGCAAGGCCTGCCGTGCCCTGGTGGTCATTTCTTCTTTTTCGGGGCGATGACCATGATCAGCTGGCGTCCTTCCATCTTAGGATGCTGCTCAACGGAACCGTATTCGAGCAGGTCAGCTTCAACCCGCTTCAACAGTTCCATGCCCAGCTCCTGGTGGGCCATCTCACGACCGCGGAATCTCAACGATACCTTGGCCCTGTCCCCGTCACTCAGGAAACGTACCAGGTTGCGTAGTTTTACCTGGTAATCCCCTTCCTCCGTCCCTGGACGAAACTTGATTTCTTTAACCTGGATCTGCTTCTGATTTTTCTTGGCAGCGGCAACCTGCTTCTTCTTCTCGAAGATCGATTTGCCGTAGTCCATCAGCTTGCAGACAGGGGGTACTGCATCGGCAGAAATCTCTACCAGATCCAGTTTGGCCTCTTCAGCCTTAAGAAGCGCGTCTTCAATTGACACAATCCCAAGCTGCTCACCCTCAGCTCCAATTAACCGAACCTCGCGTGCCGAGATATTCTCGTTGATCGGGGCTTTCGGTGCAGCTCGTTTATCTTGTCTCATTTCACGCTTAATAGTAATTACTCCGAATCTTGGCGACCACGCCGGGAAACCGCTTGTGCGAGGAATTCAGCGAATTGGGCGACCGGCATTGAGCCAAGGTCTGCACCTTCACGTGTACGCACAGCGACAGTTTGCATTTCAACTTCCCGATCCCCGATAACAAGGAGATAAGGGACCTTGAGCAAAGTATGCTCGCGGATTTTAAAGCCGATCTTTTCATTTCTCAAGTCAGACTTGGCACGAAACCCGCTTTCAGCGAGAATTTTTTCCACTTCAAGGGCAAAATCTGCCTGTTTATCAGTGATATTCATGATCACTGCCTGAGTGGGCGCCAGCCAGGCCGGGAATGCACCTTCATAGTGCTCGATCAAAATTCCGATGAAACGCTCGAAAGAACCGAGAATTGCCCGGTGCAACATGACCGGATGTTTACGGCTGTTGTCTTCAGAGACGTATTCGGCGCTCAAACGGATCGGCAAGTTGAAATCGAGCTGCAAGGTACCACACTGCCAGACCCGACCCAGGCAATCTTTGAGCGAGAACTCGATCTTCGGACCGTAGAACGCGCCTTCGCCCGGCTGCAGATCGTAAGGCAGGCCGGCACTGTCGAGTGCCGAGGCCAATGCGCTTTCTGCCCGATCCCACAACTCATCCGAACCTACGCGCTTCTCCGGACGAGTCGAAAGCTTGAGCTCGATGTCCTTGAAGCCGAAGTCGGCGTAGACAGCCAGAGTGAGCTTGATGAAGGCTGCGGATTCGGCCTGCATCTGATCTTCGGTGCAGAAGATGTGAGCATCATCCTGAGTGAAGCCACGCACACGCATGATGCCGTGCAGCGCACCCGATGGCTCGTTACGATGGCAGGCACCGAACTCGGCCAGACGCATCGGCAGCTCGCGGTAGCTTTTCAGGCCCTGATTGAACACCTGCACGTGGCAAGGGCAGTTCATCGGTTTGATCGCATAATCGCGACTTTCCGATTCAGTCGTGAACATGTTGTCCGCGTAGTTGGCCCAGTGACCGGATTTCTCCCACAGCGAGCGGTCGACCACTTGCGGTGTCTTGATCTCGAGGTAGCCGTTCTCGTGCTGAACCTTGCGCATGTACTGCTCCAGCACCTGATACAGGGTCCAGCCCTGTGGATGCCAGAACACCATGCCTGGTGCTTCTTCCTGGGTGTGGAACAGGCCCAGACGCTTGCCGATCTTGCGGTGATCGCGCTTTTCAGCTTCTTCGATCCGCTGGATGTAGGCAGCCAGTTGTTTCTTGTCAGCCCAAGCGGTGCCGTAGACACGCTGCAGCTGCTCGTTCTTGGCATCGCCACGCCAGTAGGCGCCGGAAAGCTTGGTCAGCTTGAACGATTTCAGGAAACGAGTGTTCGGCACGTGCGGACCACGGCACATGTCGACATATTCTTCGTGATAGTACAGACCCATGGTCTGCTGCTCTGGCATGTCTTCAACCAGACGCAGCTTGTAGTCTTCATTGCGCGCAGTAAAGACGTCGATGACCTCGGCGCGCGGGGTGACCTTCTTGATGACGTCGTAATCTTTTTCGATCAGCTGCTGCATGCGCTGCTCGATCGCCGCCATATCGTCTGGCGTGAACGGGCGCTCGTAGGCGATATCGTAATAAAAGCCATCGTCGATGACCGGCCCGATAACCATTTTTGCAGTCGGGTACAGCTGCTTGACGGCATGCCCCACGAGGTGAGCGCATGAATGGCGGATGATCTCCAGCCCTTCCTGGTCCTTCGGGGTAATGATCTGCAGGCTTGCATCTTTTTCGATCAGATCACTGGCGTCGACCAGTTGGCCGTCGACTTTGCCAGCCACGGTTGCCTTGGCCAGACCGGCACCAATGGAAAGCGCGACCTCGGCTACGGAGACCGGATGATCGAATGAACGTTGACTGCCGTCGGGAAGAGTAATGGTGGGCATGGCGCCTCCTCTCCTAGTGGTGACCCCTACCAAAGGTCACGTGGGTTGGGATGAGCCAGTACATGATCCGGTGGTGTACCTGCCTCACAGTGGCAGGAGCCTTGCGGCCAACCTTGAACCGAACCAGATGACTGGATTGAACGAAACATCAACCTGCACGGCGCTGGCAAAGGATACCTGCCGACCACGCGCAAATCTAAAGGACGCGCATCCTAACACAGCTGGCCCTGTGACACGCACATTGGCGCCATCCAATTGCTCGCATTTGACGGAGTTCTGAACTGGCGCGACTTACAGCCGTCAGATCGTTCTGCAACCCACAGCAAAATCTGCTGCTTCCTATAAAGGAGAAAGTCATGAAGCTTCTACGTGTACTTGCACTGCTCGCCCCTGTCGCACTGACAGTACCATTCAGCGCCCACGCAGCCATGAGCGACACCAACAAAGCAAAGTTCATCACCGAATGCACCGCAAAAGCCGGAGAGAGCCTGAAAGCCGATGCCGCGAAAGCTCATTGCGAATGCGGCGCTCAGCAGGTGAACAAGAATTTCAGCGACAAGGAAATAGCCGAACTGAACAGCACCAATCCGCCGCCTAGCACCGCTCTGACTGAAAAATTGCAGAAAGTCGTCGCTGAGCACTGCGTTCAGACAAAAAAATAACAGACTGAACCCTGTTATTTGCAGAGGGCGGAACGGCCGCCCTCTTTGCGGAAAAAGTCCGTGAAGACCTTATATTACGCGGCCTACAGCCATACGGCCGAGTCTGTACAAGCCTGTCATAACTGCCATCTGCGGGCGTTATAAGGATTTTAACTACACAAGAAGCTCAAACTTCTTACTGAAATGGCTCTACATTCCCACATTTCGACTATGATAGGCCGGTGTGCCCAGTTGGCCTGAGCAACACGTACTACTGAAAAATTATGTTCTTGGAGATTCACCATGTCTAATCGCCAATCCGGCACCGTAAAATGGTTCAACGACGAAAAAGGCTTCGGCTTTATCACTCCACAGGGCGGCGGTGACGACCTGTTCGTACACTTCAAAGCTATCGAAAGCGACGGTTTCAAAAGCCTGAAAGAAGGCCAGACCGTTTCGTTCGTGGCTGAGAAAGGCCAAAAGGGCATGCAAGCTGCTCAGGTTCGCCCGGAGTAATCCAAGCGAGCTAAAAAAAACCCCGTCATCGACGGGGTTTTTTTATGCAAGGAAATCAGTATCACTCAGCCGCAGTTGACCCGTACAACCTTGCCATTCGCATCCGTGTTCAGATTGACCCGATCGGAACGGTACTCAAGGGTAAGTACGTCGTTCGGGCTGATGAAACGTGCATCCTGCGCTCCAGCTTTGCTGCGCGCCTGCGCCAACAAGGCGGCCGACGCCTGCTGGCCGACAGCAAACTGTGCACCTGCGGCTTCGCAGCGACCCGACATTGCCTGGGGCTGCGACTCTTGAGCCGGGGATTCAGGCGTGCTGCTGCACCCTGCCAGCAGTGACACGACGACAACAAACCCAACTGAAGATAATTTCCACGGCATACAGCCTCCTCGACCAAAAACAAAAACAGAACACTTGCGACAGCATCAAAACCCAATCGTTGCAAAACGGGGGGCTGATCACAGCCGTCAGATCAAGCAGCGCAGAAGTCTGCCCTACCTCGCTGAAAGCATGTGTGCGCAAATCGTCACAAAACGTGAGTAGATGTGGCCAGCCTACAAAACACTTAACGCGCCTGACTTCAAATCCGTTCCGATAGTCGAGTGCCAAATGTCCCAACAAAGTGGTTTACTCGCCCATACGGCTGCGGTGTCAGCCGGGCACGTGCAATTCAACTTCACAGAGACGAGACACCATGGCAGTCGTATCCATCGATGCAGATATCAAGGCCAAATGGCACCAGGGACATTCATCTCACAGCCCTGGAAACCCGGAAGAGCTGGCGATCATCGCCGTAGATCTGCTGGTCAAGGAACTGGGCACCGAGGGCGCCCTGGCTTTTATTACGCAAGTGCTGGCCCGATACCCGACCGACATCAAGGGAGCCGTCGCGGTCAAATGACTGCGTGGGGTAACTGCTGCGGTCATTTCAACCGGGACAGCCGCTCGGTCAACAGATCGAAAAAGCCCTGTGCATCGCCGCTTTCGACCCAGAACACATTCTTGGGCTGGCCGAGGGTGTCATACCAGTCCGCGACTGTCTGTCCGAAGCCGATACCCTCTCGACTATCAATAACCAGGTTGATCTGACGGCCCGAGAACAGCTCAGGCTTGAGCATCCAGGCGATCACGCTAGCATCGTGCACCGGCCCGCCAGGCAAGCCGTAATGCACCATATCAAGCTTCACGTATTCGTCGAGAATGCTGCCCACCAGCTTGCCCGCCTGGTTGTTCAGCGCGGCTATCTGCGCGAGGCGCTGCTCACTGGTCAGTATTTTGTGGGTCACGTCCAACGGCAGATACGTCAGTTTCACGCCACTGGCGAGTACCACTTGCGCTGCATGCGGGTCGGCAAACAGGTTGAACTCGGCAACCGGGGTGATATTACCGCCATTGAAGTGCGCCCCGCCCATAACCACGACCTCCTTGATGCCCTGGACAATTTCAGGGTCTTGGGTCAGGGCCAGCGCCAGATTGGTCTGCGGGCCGAGCATGGCGATGGTGATGCTGTGGGGCTTGGCCTGGCGCAACGTGTCAATCAGGTATTGCACTGCGTTGCCGCTGGCCAGCCCTTGTTTGGGCTCGAATACCGGAACGCCCGGCAAACCTTCCTGGCCATGAATGTTTTCAGCGTAGATCGGCGTGCGCACCAAGGGCCGAGGGGCGCCGGCATATACGGGCACGTCCTCACGCCCTGCCCATTCCCGAGCCAGTCGTGCATTGCGCGAGGTTTTGTCGATTCGCACGTTGCCTGCCACAGTGGTGATTGCCAGCACGTTGAGCTCATCGGGCGAGGACAGCGCAAGCAACAGTGCCACCACGTCATCAGCACCGGGATCGGTATCTATGATCAAGTCACGTCGTTCGGCCTGTGCAACGCTGGCGCTGATAAATGACAAAAGCAGTGCGCTCCGAAGTAGCTGTTTGAAGATGTTGGTGCATCGCATGAGAAACTCCCTGTTTCAGTCAAAAGAATCCGTAAATAAACGCCTATCAGAAGACCACACCGGCAATCAGCGCGATATTGCTGTAAGGCTCACACTCGCCGGTACGCACAATCGCCCGAGCGTTTTTGCTCAACGCCTTCAAGGCTTCGTGACTCAGCAGGCGCTGCTCGCCCAGTTCACCATCCAGACTCAAGCCCTCGATGATGCTCAACGCGGGCGGCTTGCGAAACATCATTTCCTCCGCCAGTACATGGCTCTCGACCTGCATTTCAGTCAGTACGGTGTCCAGTACGCTGACGAAATCGGGAACGCCGCGAGTCAGTGCCAGATCGATCAGCTCCACACCGGGCGGTATCGGCATACCTGCGTCGACAATCATCAGAATGTCGCCGTGCCCCAGGGACGCAATGACCCGCGACAGCGCGATGTTGAGCAAGGGTGTTTTTTTCATGCCGGCTCGATGTCCTTCACTTCAGCGAGGGTGGGAATTGATGGCTGCGCTCCAAGGCGGGTGACCGACAAGGCCGCTGCGGCCTGGGCAAAACGAATCGCCTGTATCTCACTGCGCCCCTGAGCCAGGGCAGCTGCGAAGCCACCGACGAAGGTATCACCAGCAGCGGTGCTGTCCAGCGCTGTAACCTTTGGGGCCGGGAAATGCACAACGCCTCTGGCCGACGCAAACAATGCGCCCTGCTCACCCAGCGTCACGATGACCTTTCCGGCTCCGGCTCCCAGCAATGCTATGGCGGCAGTTTCCGCAGAAGCCAGCGAATCAACCGCAAACCCGGTGAGCATCGCCGCTTCGCTTTCATTGGGGATCAGGTAATCGATCATCGAATACCAGGCGGTGGGCAGTGGAGCCGCCGCGGGTGCGGGATTGAGGATGACCGTTTTGCCCAGTTCCCGCGCCCGGCACAACACATGGGCAACGCTATCCATCGGCACCTCCAATTGGCAGATGACCACGTCGGCGCGTACCAGCAAGGCGTCGAAACGCTTCACCACCTCGGGGGTCAAGTGCCCATTGCCGCCAGCGACTATGACGATCGCATTCTGACCATTGGCATCGACCATGATCGACGCAATGCCGGTGGAGACACCGGCCACCGCAGTAACCCCCTGACAGTCGATCTGTTCATCCAGCAAAGCCCTACGCAATTGCTCGCCGTAGGCGTCATCCCCGACGCAACCGATCATGGCGACCACCGCACCAAGACGGGCGGCCGCTACCGCCTGATTGGCGCCCTTGCCCCCAGGAACTGTCACGAACGAATTTCCGACTAGCGTTTCGCCGGGTGCGGGCATGCGTGGTGCCCGGGTAACCAGGTCCATGTTCAAACTACCGATCACTACTACGTTGGCTTGCATGTGGTTGGCACTCTTGCTCAAGGTCATCGTGTGTTGCTCAGCGGGATTCATTGAATAAACGGGTCGGTGCCGCAGTGGATTCGCGCACGATGATGGCCGGGGTGATCACCACCTGCTGAGGCGCTCCTGCAAACGACCCGGCAATTCGGGCTAACAGCATTTGTGCGGCGGTTTCACCGAGCTGCAGGATCGACTGGCCCACCGTCGTCAGCGCCGGATACACGAAGCGGCTCATCTGGATATCGTCGAAGCCGATCACGGAAAGCTGCTGCGGGACCACAATATTGCGCTCCGCAGCCGCCCGCAGTACGCCGATACCGATCATGTCATTGCCGGCAAAAATGGCTGTTGGCGGGTCGCTGGCCAGCAAGGTTGCAGCCGCCTGATACCCGCCTGGGCTGGTGTAGTCGGCGGCGATCACCCAATGCGGCTGAACCTCGATCTGTGCTTGCTGCATGGCACGCTGATAGCCGCGAAGCCGCAATCGGGCCACGCTGGTTTGCTCCGGTCCGCGAATGCAGGCGATATGACGATGGCCCAGATCCAGAAGATGACGCGTCGCCAGATAGGCACCCAACTCATGATCGATACACACCAGGTCCGCCGCGACGTCTTCCAGCTCGCGATCGACCACCACCATCGGGGTCCGTACGGCAGCGAAGCCCCCCGCCCGCCCCTCGTCGCCTCCTACAGACGATACGATCAAGCCGTCGACACGTTTCTCCAGCAATACACGCAGATAGTTACGCTGCTTCTGCGGATTGTCGTCGGAGTTGCACAGAATCACGCAGAAACCGTTGCGCTCACAGTAATCCTCGATACCCCGTGCCAGCTCGGCGAAATATGGATTGATCCCATTGGGGATCAGCAGGCCGATGGTTCTGGTGGATTTGGCTTTGAGTGACCGGGCCACGGCGCTGGGCACATAGTCCAGTTGCACAATGGCAGCCTCGACCTTGAGCCGGACCTCATCGCTGACCGGGCGGCTCTTGTTCAACACGTGGGAGACGGTTGTGTAGGAAATCCCTGCCAGCGCCGCTACATCTTTGATTGTTGCCATTTCAGATCTGACGCCTTGCGCGGTGACTGCGGTAAGTATCCAGGACGACGGCGATGACAATCACCGCACCGGTAATGATACGTTTGGTGGGTTCTGTGGCACCGATCTGCGCAAGGCCAGCCGCCAGCACGGAAATGATCAGGACCCCAAAAAAAGTACTGATGATTGAACCACGTCCTCCCATGAGGCTGGTGCCACCGATCACCACAGCGGCAATCACCTGCAACTCCAGGCCCGAACCTGCGTTGGGGTCGGCGGCTTCCAGGCGTGAGATCTGAAACAGCGCGGCGAGGCCCGCCAACAGCCCCATCAGGGAAAACACCAGAATCTTGTACGGTTTGGGGTTGATCCCGGCCAGACGCACCGCTTCTTCATTGGTGCCTATGCCAATCAGGTAACGACCGAACACCGTGCGGGTCAACACCGCTTGAGCCACGACGATCACTACCAGAGCGATGATGAACGACGGGGCGATACCCGCGGCGATGGGGTCAGACAACCAGGCAAATGCGTCCCCAATATAGGCAGTGCGCGAATCTGTCATCTGATACGCCACGCCACGGGCCATCTCCAACACCCCCAGCGACACAATGAAAGACGGAATTCGCCAGGCCACGGTAATCGACCCGGTAATGGTGCCCGCCAGGGCAGCGCATGCCATGCCCAGGATCGCCGCTGGAAAGACACTCCATCCCCAACTCAGGATCGCCACACTGACCGCCGAGGCCGCCAGAGCCAACACCGAACCGACAGACAGGTCGATACCGCCGATAATCAGAACGAAGGTCATGCCCACTGCCAGCACCATCAGGTCCGGGATCTGGTTGGCCAGGGTGCTGAAAGTGTTGTATGACAGGAAGTGATCACTGAGCAGAGAAAAAAGCACAATCATCACCAGCAGTGCGCCGGCCAGCCCCAGATAGGTCCCCAGGCCTAACCAGGTGCCACTGCGTTTGCTGACTGAAGGCAATACTTGAGGCGCAGCGGTTTTCATCGGTTGATCCTTGGCGCTGCTTCACCGAGCAGCGCGTCGCGTTTTTGATAGCCGGCAAATGCGGCAGCGAGTAATTCATCCTGGCTCCAGCTGGCGCGGTCGAAGGTGTCAACCAGACGCCCATCCGACAGAACGCCGATTCGGTCGCAAATCAGCATCAATTCCCGCAAGTCACTGGAGACCACCACCAGCGCCCGGCCCTGACGCGTCAATTCGCCGAACAGGCCATAGATATCGAATTTGGCACCGACGTCGATGCCACGGGTGGGTTCGTCGAACAACATGACCGCGCACTCACGCTCCAGCCAGCGGCCAATCACGACTTTCTGCTGATTACCACCGGACAGCTGCGAGACCAGTTGCCCCGGCCCCGAGGTGCGAATGCGCATGGCGTCGATCTGTCTCTGGGCCAGGCTCATCTCATCTCGGGCATTGACCAGACCGCCCGATGACACGCTGTCCATATTGCCTAATGCGATGTTCGCGCTGATGGTCTGGGTCAACAGCAAGCCTTCCCCCTTGCGGTCCTCGGTAATCAATGCGATCCCTTCACGTACCGCATCCATGGGCGAGCGGATCGAAACCTGCCTGAGTGGACTGCCAGCCTCCACGGTCCCTGTGTGAGCGGTATCCGCCCCGTATATCAGGCGCAATAACTCAGTCCGCCCGGCACCGATAAGGCCGGAAATGCCGAATATCTCACCGCTGCGCACCTGAAACGAAACGTCCCGGACCTTATTCCCCCGCCCCAGCCCTTTGACACTCAGGGCCACATCGCCAATCTGCCGAACACCGAGGTCAATCTTGTCGCCCAGCTCGCGACCGACCATCAACGTCACCAGTTGCTCGCTGCTGTAGTTGGCGATGGCGTCGACGCACACCAGCTTGCCGTCACGCAGCACGGCAATGCGCTGGGCGACCCGTGCCAGTTCTTCCAGGCGATGAGAGATATAAATGATCGAAACGCCGCGCTGCTGCAGACGTGTGATCTGCTCAAACAGCATTTCGACTTCCCGAGCGGTCAGCATCGCCGTGGGCTCATCGAGGATCAACACATGGCAGTCACCGATAAGATTGCGGGCAATTTCCACCATCTGCTGATGGCCAATGCCCAGCTCGCTGACCGGTGTATCAGGATCTATGGCTTCAAGGCCCACCTGAGCCATAGCATGGATGGCGTCTTCGCGCAGGCGCCTGCGATTGATCCAGCCTGCGCGTTGCGGCAGGTTGTCCAGGTAGAGGTTTTCAGCAACCGAGAGCGTTGGCAGCAGATTGAGCTCCTGCATGACCATGCGCACGCCAAGCTTTTCAGCCTGCCTGCGGCTGCCGGGTTGATAGGCTTTGCCTTGAAATTGCATCTGACCGGTGGTGGCTTGTTCGAGCCCGCCAATGATCTTCGAGAGGGTACTTTTACCCGCGCCGTTTTCGCCAGTCAGAGCCAGAACTTCACCGGGCATCAACGTCAGGTCGATGTCGCCGAGCACCGGTTGGGCGTAGGTCTTGCCAATGCCGCTGATAGACAGCACGGCAGTTTGAGCAGAAGCCGGCATAGCATTCTCCGTGCATCTGCCCCGCTCTTTTCAGAACGGGCGCACATGCAGACATACGTCGAAGGAATTACAGATTGTTGACCGGGGTGTCTTTGGTGATCAGCGTCACGGGCGTTTCAATCACCCCGTTGACGCTGTCGACGCTCTTGCCCTGGAGAAGCTTCAACGCAGCCTCAATGCCAAACGCGGCCTGCTTGTCAGCGAACTGGTCGGCAGTCGCCAGAACGCGACCGTCTTTGAGCATGGGCTTGATGGCATTGATGTTGTCGTAGCCAACTACCTTGACCTTGCCCGCCTTGCCAGCCGCCCGAACCGCAGAAACAGCCCCCAGGGCCATGCTGTCGTTACCCGCCAGCAGCGCTTTCAGGTTCGGGTACTCATTGAGCATCGCCGACGCCACCGCGTTGCCCTTGTCGATTTCCCAGTTGCCAGACTGTGTGGAAACGATTTTCATCTTCGCTGCCTGCATCGCGTCCTTGAAGCCAGCGGTGCGCTGCTGCGCATTGGTGGTGGTCGGCACACCTTCGATGATCCCGACTTCGTCACCAGGATTGAGATCCCGCGCCAGGTACTCTCCCACCAGGCGCGCACCTTTACGGTTATCAGGCCCAACAAAAGGCACGCTCAGGTTCTTGCTCTTGAGCACGTCCGGGTCCAGCTGATTGTCGATGTTGACCACGGTAATGCCGGCATCCATGGCTTTCTTGATGACCGGGACCAGCGCCTTGGAATCAGCCGGAGCAATAACCAGCGCGTTGACCTTCGAGACGATCATCTGCTCGACGATACGTATCTGATTGGCGGTATCCGATTCGTCCTTGATGCCGTTTGAAATCAGATCGAACTTGTCTGGATTGGCTTTCTGGTAGTCCTCAGCCCCTTTCTGCATGGTCAGAAAAAACTCGTTGGCCAGGGACTTCATGACCAAGGCAACTTTCGGTTTGGCGGGGGTGTCAGCGGAGAATGCAGGAAGGGAAATGGTCGCAGCCGCGGCGGCAACGGTGAAACAGGCGATGGCAAGCGAGCGTCCAGCAAAGGGCAGCTTCATGGGTTTCACTCCGATCTTATGATTATTGTGTCGGGCAGCGAGTGCGCAGAAGAATCAGGGATGGCGCGCAAACGTTTGCGAGAAACAGATCATGAGAACCGCACGACGGATTGTCAACCGTCCAGATCGCTGGCCTCTAATTCTTCAGACGGTGATGTTCAAGCCCATGCTTCTATCCAGCTCTTTGAACAAAGCAGATGACATAAGCAGAACAGCACCCGTGATCGCTGAGATCTGGCCCTGAAAACTCGCGACTACGGCGTTTTTCGCAGCGAGGTTTGAATACGCGGCGTTCTCCGCTGCTTGCAGCATGTGCCTGAGATCACGCAACTGCTCCTGCAGCTGGGCCAGACGCTTTAGCAGCTGCTTGGCCGACGGACTGAGGTTGTCGGAAATATCGCCACTGACTTGTTGAGCTTCAACCTGACGACCGGGTGTGTCGTCATCAATATCGACAGCGGCGCCGGCAGCCGGTGTTTTGAGGGTCAGTCCGTGAACCGGCAAACCGGGAAAGGCAATGGTCATGGTGTCGTCCTTGAAAACGGAGTCCTGCCTAAGACCATCGACCCGGGAACGATATTCTTTAGACGCTGAAGGTGGAAGCACAAGCAACCTACGCACAAGAGCAGGACGACAGACTCCAACAAGTATTTGATCCTACAAGAGAGTTGCCAAACTTCCGACACTGAAATACTGTATGCCCGTACAGCTAACCAGGAACCTTTCCCGTGGCAAAACAATCAGCAGCCCCTGCACTCCCAAGCTCCTATGAACGCATGGGCGTTCGGGTGCAAAAGATCATCAACTCGCCCACAGCACAAAAAGCCAAAGCAGCCCTGATATTTCGGCTGCCTGACGAGCTGGAAGATGAATGGAGCCAATTGCTGGAAGAAATAGCAGAGAACGACAACGTCACCCTGGCCTGGCGAGACGATGGCGGCGTGCAGATATTCTGGACAGTACCGAAAGAGGACTGACGGTATGAGGGTGCGATTTCCTGGACGCTGCCACCGCGTCGCACCTTGCGCCAGGCGATCCGAACGCCGTACCCGTCAGGACGCTACGGCTCGGCTTTGACTTCGACCCAACTGGCTGATTCTTAACATGATTTCCCCTTCAGATTAGAGGCGTCATGCGTACAATGCCGCCCCCGCCACTTCAGCAAAGAATTGAATACCTCCCCTCATGAAAAAACTGTTTTACGTCCTCACCCTGCTTCTCTCGATCGTCAATCCCGCATTCTCGAACCCTCCTTCCACCTTCAGCGAAGCCAAGGTCATTGCCCGGCAGAAGGTTTACCTCGACCAGGCTGGCAGCGCCCAGGGCGACCTGTATTGCGGCTGCAAATGGACATGGGTGGGGAAATCGGGCGGGCGCATCGACGCTGCTTCCTGCGGCCTGAAAGCCAGAAAACAAGAGAACCGCGCAAAGCGAACCGAGTGGGAGCACATCGTTCCAGCCTGGACCTTTGGCCATCAGCGCCAATGCTGGCAAAAAGGCGGTCGCGAGTATTGTGTCGACGAAGATCCGGTCTTCCGGGCGATGGAAGCTGATCTGTTCAACCTGTATCCGTCCGTGGGCGAGGTCAATGGCGACCGCAGCAACTTCAATTATGGAATGGCATCAGCCGTATCTCCTCAGTATGGGCAATGCAAGACCAAGGTCGATTTTGACCAGCGTACAGCCGAGCCTCGGGATGAAGTCAAAGGGCTGGTAGCACGCACCACCTTCTATATGTTCGATCGATACAAACTGAGCATGTCGCGCCAACAGCAACAGTTGCTGATGGCTTGGGACAAACAATTCCCAGTGACGCCTTGGGAAAAGGAACGCGATCGACGCATCGCCACCGTCATGGGACATTCCAACCCCTTCGTGACCCGCCAACGGACTTGGACACCAGGCTACAGGGCGACTGGGGACGGTGTAGGCAGGGCTTTACCAGAACGCGTGTCTCGATCAGCCACGCCGCCCCCCTTGGCAAGCTCGTCCTCCGCGGGAGCCATCATCGGAAACCGCAGCAGTCAGGTGTATCACCTGCCGGAAGGTTGCCCCAGTTACCTCAAGGTATCAGCCAAGAACAGGGTCGCTTTTGCCTCAGAATCAGCCGCTCGCGCCCAGGGTTATCGCAAAGCCGGAAATTGCCGGTAAGCGCCGTTCCAGGGGCGTTGCTGCCCCTTCCCCTCAAGCGTCAATGATGAGAATTCTGCGACGGGCAGGCCCGGATTCCACCCTTCATGTGACGTGCCTTTGTCGGCATTTTACTGGCGCATAACCGCTCATCGGAGATGTGTTCAAATATGTCAAAATCAGTGTAATTCTCCATCTCCCTTTTGATTGATGGGGCGCTTTACGCAACCCCGCAGCATCCAGAGCAGTAGTACGATTCACGGCCGCTTGAAGTCTTGCAAGCCTGTATCGATCTCGAAATGAACCGGCAGCCTCACCAGTGTCGGGTACCAAGGAAGTACACATTTTCGGAATACACTCACAGGCAGGGGCAATGATGAACGATCAGATGGATTTTGAAATTCATTATCAATTTCGCGGTGAACCCCGACATTTCTGCCATCAGGCTATGCAGCTGTGCGAGAGCGATGCACTTCACTTCGCCACGTTGCACGCTGGGGTCTGGCAGTTGGATGACACTGTTGCGACACGTCCGATCAGACTGGCGATTCTGCAGGCTGAGGGTCTGGGCGTTACTCAAGTGCATTGGAAAAAAACGCCTCTGGTAGAGAAAGTCTAAACAAAACCGTTTTGCGAAGGTCCCACTTACCAAGCAGCGCTCATCAAACCAGCAACGCGAGGTAAGCATGACCATCGATACCGATCTTGAAAAAGAAGTCCTGATCCGACTACTCCACGCCCACCCCACTGGCTTAGGCAAAGAGGTCCTTGATAACTATCGAGGGGAAAATGCGGTGGCTGACACCCTGGAGCACCTGCAACAGAAAGGCCTGATTCACGCTCGCAGTGTCGATGCCGCTGCCGGTAAAACGGCCCGGACGTTGAACTACCCTATAAAGCTCAGCTCAGCCGGTGTCGATGCAGCCAAAGGCTATGAGATGTAGACATTCGTTTCGCCATTGAAAAGCCCGACCTGTAACCAGATCGGGCTTTTTTTATAGGTAGATATCAGATTGGCGGATATTCACCGGTGCCTTCTGGCCATGGCGTCAACAATTCGAAACCGTCGTCGGTGACTGCCACCATATGCTCCCACTGGGCAGACAGTGACAGGTCCCGGGTCAGCACGGTCCAGCCGTCAGGCAGCACTTTGGTGCCTGGTTTGCCGGCATTGATCATCGGTTCGATGGTGAAAACCATGCCTTTTTTGAGCCGCATGCCCTTGCCCTGTGCACCGTAGTGCAAGACCTGCGGGTCTTCATGGTAATTGCGTCCGATGCCGTGGCCGCAATACTCGCGCACAACACTAAAACCTTCCCGATGTGCAACCGTCTGAATCGCATGACCGATGTCACCCAATGTCGCGCCGGGGCGGACAGCGTGGATACCTGCTCGCGTCGCCTCATACGTCGTATGGACCAGCCGTTTGGCCAATGGGCTGACTTCGCCTACGAAATACATGCGGCTGGTATCGCCATACCAGCCATCTTTGATCACGGCGACATCAATGTTGATGATATCGCCGTCCTTTAGAATATCGGACGCCGAAGGAATGCCATGACACACCACGGCGTTCGGCGAAATGCAGGTGGTTTTGGTGAAACCGTGATAACCGACGTTGGCCGGAATCACTTTCAATTCCTTGACGATGTACTCATTACAAATGTCGTCCAACTCTTCAGTACTGACGCCCGCTTTCACATACGGCTTGATCATCGCCAACACGTCCGCGGCCAGACGCCCGGCAATGCGCAACTGGACCAGATCTTCTTCGGTTTTGAAGCTGATAGCGCCACTCATCGTGAGGCCACCTGGGCATGCGACTGAGTAGCTGAAATATCATAGGTCTGCGCGCTGAGTATGGTCCCCCCGGCGTTTTCGGAGCGGATCAACATCTGGCAGATTTCGCTGTAATCCAGCGAAGGGTGGAGTTCGGCAAGCATACCGACCCGCATCCAGTGCTCAGCCTGCGCGTTGATCGAGCGGCTCAGGGCAGCGCTTGCGGCGCGAATATTAGCGTGCATATGTTCAGAAATCTTGACCAGACCCATGGTTCACCTCGGATGGAATATACGAAGCATATACGTTTCGTATATTCATAATCAACCGGAGGTTTGAGCTAGTCGCATTGAGCAGAGCTGGGCAAGCACTCGGACAGTGATAGCGCCAGTTGTCTGATAGCAGCCTGATCGACCACTGTAAGGCTGCGCAAGTGCACGATTACTGCGCGTTCAGTTTCACTTAAAGACGCCAACTCCATAGGCGTTCTGCGGCCCGACAGCAGGTAGAGCACATCTACGCCGCTACGGCCCAGCGCTGTCAGGTAGTTGGAGCGAGGCGCGCGCTGACCATTCTCGTATTTACCCTGCGCATTGGCTTCTACCCCGCCGATGGCGGCGAAGTCCTGCTGGGAAAGGCCGAGCGCTTTCCTCTCTTCTTTCAATCTCGATCCGAGACCATCCATTAGGATGCGTCCGATGCAAAGTGTCACCCATAACCATACTCCCCATTGCTTGGAGCCATGGGCCTATTTCAGGAAATGTACCGACGATGTCACGCTAAGCCTGCTCAAGAGTCGGCAGCAATGATATAACGCCGGATAACTTTGGCTTTCAAGGTCCGAGATACCCGGTCCAGGCGGACCGGCCTCGTCTCAGGCGTCGTTTGGAGATTCTGTAGTCATGAAGATTCTGATCGGCTGGTGCCTGGTCTCAATGATCGGCACGCTTGTGGCTTTGCGCCTGATCCGAAACGGAAAGAACCACCAACCCGATCAGCTCGACGAAACACGTTGCGGCGATCAAAACCAGTCCGCAATTGCTCCGCCCCCTACTCCGCTGCAAGAGTCGAATATCGCTCACCACTCGACTGAGCATTTGCGATAGCCATGCAGACCTGAGGTTCGTAGGCATTGAATTGGCGCAAAGCGGCAGCGAGGGCAAGGAAATCTTCACGCTGCATTTCATTCATGCCAGCAATTCTGGCTGCGTGATCAGCCTGGGAATTTGTTACGCGCTCGAAGGACATGTGGACCGCCTTTTATTCAGATACTGTTTAAACATACAGTATTTGGATAAATCGCTCAGCGCAAGCCTGCTAACGACGAGCGGTCATCTTACGATTGACTGGCGGTTTCGAAGCATCCTCCTACCCAATCCACAAACACACGCACCCGCGCTGACATATGCCGGTTATGCGGATAGAGCACCGAGACCGGCATGGACGGCGGCGGATACTGGGGCAGGACGACCTGCAAGGTGCCTTGGTCCAATTGTTGCGCGACCCGATAACGCGGCACCTGAATGATGCCCATCCCGGCGATGGCCGAGGCAACGTAGATTTCGGCACCCGACACCGAGACCCGCCCGCGAAGCGCCACTTCCCTGAGTTGCCCGTCAACCCTGAACTCCAAGGGCCAGGACTTGCCGGTTGTGCCTGATAAATAGTTGATGGCGGCATGGCTGGTGAGATCGTCCAGCTGCCCAGGATTGCCATACTGCCGCAGATAGCCAGGGCTGGCGCAGGTGACTTGATCCAGTGTCGCGATACGCTTGCCAATCAGCGATGAATCACTGAGCACGCCAGCACGCACCACGCAATCGACCCCCTCCTGAACAAGGTCCACCAGCCGATCAGCCTCGGTCAAGGTCAACTCAATGTCTGGATAGCGCGCCAAAAACTCAGGCAGCGCAGGAATGATGAAGAATTTCGCCAGGGTGCCATGCAGGTTCAGCCGAAGCGTGCCTTTGGGTGCACAACCACGGAACGCATTTTCCGCCTCCTCAAGTTCCGCCAATAGATGGACGCAACGGGTGTAGTACGCCTCCCCGTCCAGCGTAGGCTTGACTCGCCGGGTGCTGCGCTCGAGCAAGCGAGTTCCCAGCCAGGCCTCTAGCTGGTTCAGGCTGTGAGTCAACGTGGCGCGGGGCATGCCAAGATCTTCAGCCGCCTGCGTGAAGCTGCTGCGTTCGAAGATGCGCACGAAGATCTTCATGGCCCTGACTTGATCCATATCTACATCACCCGCAAGGTTTGTCGTGACCGCACCGCAGCACAACCTCAGGCACTTGCCAGCGCCTGCAACTGCTTCCAGTCCGCGACTGATATCTCGATGCCGTTGGCCAGCGACTCTGCCCGCTGCAGATAACGCCGATCACCCGGCATGCGCTCCTGGCCCACCCCATGCATTTGCCTGACCAGCTCTTCACTGCGTTGCGCGAAGCTCTGGCCGCTGCCCTTGTCCGGGTCGATCACAATCAATAATTGCCCCGTCCAGGGCGTTTGCGCACCGGGATGAGCTGACCAGTCGAACTCGAACGAAAAGTTACCGCCGGTAAGCCCCGCCGCCAGCAGCTCGACCATCATCGATAGCGCAGAGCCTTTGTAGCCACCAAACGGCAGCAGCGCACCGCCATCGAGAATAGCTTTCGGGTCTTCAGTCGGCTGACCAGAGCGATCCACGCCCATGCCAGCCGGCAACATGCGCCCTTCTCGCGCCGCGATCTGCACGTCACCATTGGCGATGGCGCTGGTGGCCAGGTCGAACACGATGGGTTGACCACCGGCACGCGGAGCGGCAAAGGCGATCGGGTTAGTGCCGAACAACGGCTTGCGAGCGCCGTGGGGTACGACGCACGTCATGCTGTTGACCACGCTTAACGCCACCAGCCCTTGTTCGGCGAACGGTTCGACATCCGGCCATAACGCCGCAAAATGATGGGAGCTGCGAATGGCCAAAATGGCGATGCCTGCGCTCTTCACTTTCTCAATCAGCAAACCCCGGGCCGCCGCCAGCGCCGGTTGAGCAAAGCCATTGGCTGCATCCACACGAATGAACGCCGCACTCACGTCCTCAACCACTGGCACGGCCTTGCCGTCGACCCAGCCGCTGGCCAGTGATGAAAGATAACCGGGAATGCGAAAAATGCCATGACTGTGAGAGCCATCCCGTTGGGCGCTGGCGCAATTGTGCGACAAGACCTGCGCAACCTCTTCTGAAGTGCCATGACGCAGGAATATCTGGCGCAGCAGCTCTGCCAGCTCGGCGAATTCAAGGGTGTGGTGCTGAGTGTTGTCGCGGTTTGCAGACATCTGAACGCTCCGATCTGGCTAATGAGGAAACAACGCGGCCCTGAGATTACTGAGCGCGATCAGGCAGGTAAATCAACATCGGGGTCTTGAGCGAGACGTTTTTGAAAGAAGTAGCGCCGATGGCCTGGCGGGTAATCATTCACTTGGCCGAACTCGCTAAAGCCCAGGCTCCGATAGAACTCGGGGGCTTGAAAGTCGAAGGTGTCGAGCCATATCCCCACGCAGTTTTTCTCATTGGCCAGGGTTTCCGCCATGGCCATCAATCGTGAACCCAATCCTTGCCCACGAGCCTGCTCCGGCACGGCCAGCAGCTCGATGAACATCCAGCGGTAGAGCAAACTGCCATAAAGGCCGCCGAGGACCTCGTCACTGTGTTCATCGCGAATCAGCAGGGCGAATTTCTCTGCGCCAGCATCACCCGCCTGGGAGACGTTGAAAGCACGCAAAGGAGTGAGAATACCCAGATAATCCTCATCTGTCGGGTTAGCTGTTGTTTCAATGCGCACGCTCATCCATAACCTCGCGAAACGTTTATAAGAACGCCAGTTTAATACTGAATGGCAATCCCAAACTCACTACGCAGGAGCGTTAACGCGAATGGACCGCTATTACCGAAAAATATCTGCCTGTATTGATATTCATTAGCCATACCTGTTCTCCCCGCCTGACGTGCGCAGTAGAATGTTCCTACAGCCGGAGAGCCAATGAGCGACCCTATCCTCAGCGAAGCAGAACACGACGCCATTACCGATGCAGCAGCACATTGGTGCATGCGCTTGCACGCCTGCGACTGCACGATTGAAGAACGCAGGGCGTTCGAACGGTGGCGGGGAGAACATCCCCTGCACGCTGTGGAGTTCGAGGCAATGTTGGAAATCTGGGATACCGCCGAACAGATCGTTCCCGTCAACCCGGCGCCGGCGCATGACATTGCCAACTCATATGCCGTCCCCGAATACACGCAGCCCCCCAGTCGCTGGCGCCGCTATGCCACTGCGGCGGCGGTGGCGCTCCTGGTACTCCCGATTGCGGGTTATCTGGGCTGGAATCAAGGCTGGATACCTAATAGCTATGACACCTACGAAGCCAAGGATGCCACACGCCTGGTGACCATGGCCGACGGCAGCCGCGTGGAGCTCAACCTGGGCACCGAACTGAGCTTCGCCAATTACAAAGACCGGCGCAGCGTGGTTCTGAACAAGGGTGAGGCGTTCTTCGAAGTCAGCCATGACAGCCAGCATCCCTTTGTGGTGGATGCAGGCAAGGGCCGCATCAAAGTTACCGGCACCAAGTTCAACGTCTGGATGTATCAGGATCAGGTCAAGGTGATACTGGTTGAAGGTTCCGTACAAGTGGTCAGCGACACCGCTACGCCCAGCCGTGGCTATCGGCTGGAACCCGGCATGCAGGCCAGCTACAAAACCGGTGACGTCGAGCCACAGGTCAGCGAAACCTATGCCAATGACAGCAGCCTGACCTGGCGCAACGGCAAGCTGGTGATCAATGACCTGCCGCTGGCTCAGGCGTTGCCGCTGATCAACCGCTACCTGCCGCAGCCGATACTGTTGGCCGACAAAGCCACCGGCGCCATGCGTCTGGGCGGCAGTTACAACACCCGGGACATGGCGGGCCTGCTGACCTCGTTACCCAAAGTGCTACCCGTGACCGTGACCCGAAATCAGGACGGTAACCCGGTCATCAACAGACGCCCGGGTAGTTCGCCGAAGGGGTAATAGCTGTTCGCAGCGGCTGCGTCACTGACCGGCAGGGGCCAACTTGTTGGCGAGGGCGTCGGTACATCCGACCGATTTCTTTCGTGAGGAATAATGCCTTCCCGGCTAAAACCGGTCCTACGGGTCCTGTGTTTGCTGCGTGACAGCGCGGCGTCCGGACGACGGGTACTGATATAGGACTAGGACCGTGCTACTTCTGCCCCTCCTTGATCACCTGCACCTTGTATGCCGGATCAGCCTCGATCTGTTGCTGGGTAAAAGGCAATACCGCCCATTGCTTGGCGGAAAACGCTTGAGTCTGATCCCGACGGTAGGGCGAGCCTGAGTTTGTGGATTCCGACGGCGCCAATAACCCCTGAGCCTGCGGGCCTTGCGCTTCGAAACTCACCACTTGCAGATAACTCGTGCCGCTGACCACTTCACGCTTGCCATCGCCACGGGGCACCACTTGCATGGCGTTATACACGCCCAATGCACCCGGCCCGCCATGGATGGGCGTTTGCTGGGCACCGGTTCCTGAGACCTGGATATCACCCCAGCGAGCCGACCCATCAAGCCCGGCCCTGTTCAACTGTTCTGCCGAGTCGAGCAACGCCGCGTGCAACGCCTTGGCCACCTCAGGTTGGCGCAGATGCAGCCCGCGTGGCGTATGGACCGGGTTGGCAGGGTCGAATCGTATGCGCCATGCGCCTGGCACTTTCTGCAGCGCGGCAGCGATATTCTGAAAATGCACAAAGCCCAGGCCAGCATTTAGGTTGGCGGTTCTGTCCCACTGGCTCATGCTGAGGCAGACGCGCTTGATCGTCGCGGCATCGTCCCCCGAATACGCCGCGCAATACTGCAACAGGTCATCCAGCAGGCCGCCGGCTTCTGCCAGATATACGCGGTTGTCCATGACCATGGCTTGCAGGTCGGCAACGCCCGTTTTGCCCGACCGTTGCAGACTGCCAAGTCGCTCAAGGGCAAACCGCGCCCGCGGGCTGAGAGGTATCCCCTCGCGACTGATCAGGGGTGAGAAACCGGTCAATGGCTGCGAAGGGTTGGTCATCCATGCAGAGTCATTGGAGTTCTGTATGTAGTCGGTACGCGCCAGGCTGGGCAAGGCAGATGCCGGGTAAATACCCGGTTGAGCTGCCGACACGTCAGTGTCCCACGCGCACGCCATGCGCGATCCATCGAGCACGATCAGCTCCTGCCCTGCCGCTGGATCGCTGCACTGCGCAAGCTTGGCAGTGCTGACATTGGGCACCACCGAATAATTCATATACAAAGCCTGCCCCTTGTCATCCACCGCAAGGGTGTTGACCCAAGGGATGCCCTGAACTTTCTGCAAAGCGCTTTTCAACGCAGACAGGCTGTCGGCGCGGTTCATGGTGTACCACTGCTGCCAGACCCGGTCGTTACTCAGATTCGCGTCACGCAAGCTGTAGGCGTATTCGCGATTCCAGTCCAGTTTGCCCGGCCACTGCACCACCGGGCCGAACACCGAGCTATAAATGTCGCGAGATTGCGTCTGCAATTGGCCATTTTTATCAGCAGTGGTAACTGAGATAGTGGTCTTCTCAAGAGGTCGCGAGCGGCCATCGAGCAGGTAACGGCCAGGGTCCGTCGGATCGAGCTTGAGGCGAAACAACGTGAAATGCTTTGAGGTATCGACAGTGTGGGTCCAGGCCAAGTGCTGGCTGAAGCCGATGTTGACCATCGGCAAGCCCGGCAACGCGGCCCCCATGACGTCGAGCTTGCCGGGGATGGTCAGGTGCATCTGATAAAAGCGCATGCCGCCCACCCATGGAAAGTGCGGGTTGGCGAGCAGCATCCCCCGACCGTTGGCCGATTGATCACGGCCGATGGCCACAGCGTTGCTGCCGCGCTCCAGAGCGAAGCTTTTCATGCGCGCCGCCGCCATCTCGAAAGATGGTGCCTGCGAGTCATCAACAGATGCGCTCTGCATCGGAGGCTTGGCGCCCGCCAGTGCTTCGGCAAACTGGCCGACGCCGCCTTCGGCCAGCAAGCGACGCGTCAACTTGACCAGATCGTTGGTGGTAATCGGCCTCAGCCATTGGGCCTGAAGGCATTCAGCTGAACCCTGCGTCTCACGAGACTCGGCTAATGATCGGTTGAAGCCAGCCACATAGCCCTCGACCAACTGACGAACCTGTGGCGTTTGTGCCTGCCAGAACGCAGTGACAGCTTCAGGCGTGTTCAGCCAATTAAAAAACAGGTCGCTGGTCAGGTTATTGCGCTGCTCGATGGTCTTCTGCTGCGCTCCAAAATACTGCGAGCGCTGGCCGTTAACCGTAACGATTTCATTGGCCAGCAGACAAAGATTGTCCTGGGCGTAGGCAAAGCCAATGCCATAACCCAGCCCTCGCTCGTCCTGGGCGCGAATGTGCGGCACGCCAAAAGTGGTCCGCCGAATCTCTGCACTGGCGGATTGGGACGGCGCTTGCGCATGGGCGACAGCACTAAGGCCACCTAACAGCCCCGCAAAACAAAACTTTGGCACGCGCTTGAACTTGATCACTCTGACTCCAGATGGCTGTGAGGGTTTTCGCTCACCATAAGACGAAGGCCACGTCGGAAATTTAGCGATGCAGTCGCGATCAGCCACATAGGAGCGAGGCTTGCCCGCGATATAGGCGACCAAAATTTTTTCGTTTAACGTTGAGGATTTCCGGCGCTCATACGTCTTACTAAGTGAGGCACGTATTTTAAGAAGCCTGAGAAGGAATTTGCGCATGTTCAATCGCCAAGCCACCACTACTCGAACGATGCTGCGCCAGTCAGCCATTGCAGCTCAGGCGCAGGCTCCAGCGGCGGACCCGGAGCGCCAGGGCAATGAGCCCATCAGGAAACTGCTGAAGAGTTTCGGCCTGCGGACCAGCCTGGTGCGCCTGAAAGTTCTGGATGCGCTAGTCACTGCCAACCACGACGGGCAACCTCTGGGTGTGCGCGGCGTACACAGCCAGTTGCTCAAGCTAGACACCCCGCTGTCTTTTCTCAGCGTGCGCGAAGTGCTTAAACGCCTGTGTGATGAGGGCGTAATCGAGCTAAATGCGGACAAGAGCTACAGCCTGCATCCGCAAGCCATGCAAAAGCTGAATGAGCCGGACGAATCAGCGAATTGATCGCCCGGCGCTGCTCGGGGGGCGTCAGAGCAGCAAGCCTTCAGTGCTTGACCTTGCGCCGCATGATGCCGTTGATGATCACTACCAGAACGGCCACGCCAATCGCAATGTATTGAAAAGTCTTCTCGGTGATCACGCCGCTGTTCTGCAAGTGCGATAGACCCAGCATGATCGCCAATACCGCCAGGGCAATCAGGAGCGAATACATCAAACGTTGTTTATTGGTCATTACGGTTTTCCTGAATTCTTCGTGGACAGCATTCATTGCTCATAAATGCGCGCCCATCTTACGCTGATGCGCGGTAACTGACAGCCGCACCCGAATACTGACTAGCCCTATCCCTCTCTTTTTTGCCTCGCTAATTGCCCCGCGAGCACATCCAGACAACGCCAGCTAAAGCCCTCATGGTTTAATGACGGCCTTTAAACGTCGCTGATGCGATGCTTCGCGCTCAACAAGGAGTCAGTCATGCCCGGTGAAGGCAGCCTGTTACAGGCCGCAGTCGTATTTTTGTTCGCCGCCGTTTTGGCCGTGCCATTGGCCAAACGCCTGCAACTGGGCGCGGTGATCGGCTATCTGATTGCCGGGGTCCTGATCGGCCCCTCGGTACTGGGGCTGATCGGCAACCCGGAAAGCGTCAGCCATATTTCCGAGCTTGGCGTGGTTCTGCTTCTGTTTATCATCGGCCTCGAACTCTCCCCGAAACGTTTATGGGTGATGCGCAAGGCAGTGTTTGGGGTCGGGATGGCTCAGGTGCTGCTGACTGGTCTGGTGATCGGGACTGTAGCTCTGCTGATTTTCGGCCAATCCCTCAATACTGCGGTGGTGCTGGGCCTGGGCCTGGCGCTCTCTTCTACCGCTTTCGGCCTGCAAAGCCTGGCTGAACGCAAGGAACTGAACAGCCCCCACGGACGACTTGCCTTCGCGATTCTCTTGTTCCAGGACATTGCTGCGATTCCCCTGATCGCGATGGTGCCGTTGCTGGCGGGTGCCGATCACAATCTTAGCGCCAGCGACGGCATGACCCACGGCCTGGAAGTGCTTGGCGTCATCGCCATCGTCGTGGTTGGTGGTCGCTATCTGTTGCGCCCGGTATTTCGTATCGTTGCCAAGACAAAAATCCAGGAAGTGTCCACCGCGACGGCATTGCTGGTGGTGATTGGCACGGCCTGGCTGATGGATCTGGTGGGCGTATCCATGGCCCTCGGCGCATTCCTCGCTGGCTTGCTGCTGGCCGACTCCGAATACCGTCACGAACTGGAATCGCAGATCGAGCCTTTCAAAGGCCTGCTGCTGGGCCTGTTTTTCATGAGCGTCGGCATGGGCGCCAATCTCGGCCTGCTCCTGAGTGAGCCACTGGTGGTGCTGGCACTGACGCTGCTGCTGATTTTCATCAAATTGCCGTTGCTGTTCATTGTCGGCCGACTGGCGGGTGGGCTCGGCAAGGAAAGTGCCCTGCGCTTGGGCATCGTGCTGGCGGCGGGCGGTGAATTCGCCTTCGTAGTGTTCAAGATCGGCAGCGAGCAAGGCCTGTTCGATGCCCGGCTCTACGACATCCTTGTGCTGACCATCACGCTGTCCATGGCCTTGACGCCACTGTTGCTATTGGCAATCGCCCACGCGTTCAAGCCCAAACCCGTGAATGTCGAAATACCGGACGAATATCGCGACATCAATACCGATGCGCCTCGGGTGGTCATTGCCGGTATGGGGCGCATGGGGCAGATCGTGGCGCGGATTCTGCGGGCACAAAACGTTCCGTTTGTTGCGCTTGACACCGCAGTGGAGTCCATCGAGTTCTCCCGCAGCTTCGGTAATGTACCGGTGTTTTACGGCGATCCCCTGCGCCCGGAAATCCTGCGTGCCGCCAAAGTCGATCAGGCTGAGTTCTTCATCATTGCCACCGACGACCCGGACATCAACATCAAAACCGCCGAGCTGGTTCGCAAGCTCTACCCGAACATGAAAATCATCGCCCGCGCCCGTAACCGGCAACATGTGCATCGCTTGATCGACGTCGGTGCGCAGGCGGTGCGTGAGACGTTTTATTCAAGCCTGGAAATGAGCCGCAAGACTCTGATTGGGCTGGGCTTGAGCCAGACTCAGGCAGATGCCCGCATAGAACGCTTCAAACGCCACGACGAACAGGTGCTGGCGGCCCAGCATCTGGTCTATGACGACGCGGCCAAAGTCCTGCAGACGGCTCGGGAAGCGAGGAAAGAGCTGGCGCAACTGTTCGAAGCTGACCGGGTCGAGGAGGAAGCGGTTAAGGATTGAGTTTTGTAGCACCGGTTGGAGCGAGGCTTGCCCGCGAAGAACGATAGCGCGCCGTGTCTGATGTACCGCGCTGCCTAATTCGCGGGCAAGCCTCGCTCCAACCGTTCCTCAGATCGCATCTACCGATACTTTGCACCACCAAACCTCACGCATACGGCCCATCCCAATACCGGCCGTGCATCCCGAGTTTCTTCTTCAGCTTCGTCGGCAAGCGGTGCTCTTGCTTGCTGAGCTTGTAAGCCAGCAGTTTCGCGGCGTTGCGGATGAATGACAGTGGCCAGAGCAGGATGCGGCGGCGGCCGAGAAATTCCAGTTCAGACTTCACGTAACGCATCCCCTCCCCGGCGATCCCACCGAACGTGGCGTAAATCCAGGCTTCCCGAGACTGGAAAACGCCAATGTCGAAGTAGCGGCGAAACTCCTCAGCGATGGTGTAATTGTGCGAATGGCGGCAGATAGCCGAGCCTTCGTAAGCCACTTTCCAGCCGTCGAGAAGCATTTTGGCCGTGACGTACATGTCCTCTGACAAGATCACATGAGGGGGAAAGCCACCCACGGCGAGCAGCGCTTCGCGGCGATAGGCCGCAAAGGAATTGGACATGAAAGGCGTCTTGATGCCCAAGGAGGGGGCATCCTCGAGGGTTTTGATCTGCGAGACCGGCGGATAATTGAACAGCCGGGCATGCTGAGCAAGCAGGCTGGCGTCCTTGTGCGGCAACTGGCGGCCGCACACAGCGCCGATCTGCGGATCCGTGAATGGCAGCAGAATATTGGCAATGGCCTGGATGTCCTCGACATAAGCGTCCTGGGTCATGAAGACATAGACGTCATAGTCGGGGTTGAAGTCCACCATCATTTGCCGGGTGCCGCCGTGGTTGAAATCCTTGCTGTCGATGCGCGTCACGTTCTCGCAACGGGAGCGGGCAAGCTCCAGCGTGCCGTCGGTGGAACTGGAATCAACGATCAGCGTGTCAAAGGCTGCTGTCTGGGTCGCCAGAGAGTCCAGCAACCGCTTCAAATCCTTGCACCCGTTGTAGGTCGGGATGACACAAGCCACTCTCAAATCCGCCATAACAAAACTCCAGGGCCAAAACCGGATGCCCAATCTGTCAGCGCGTTTGAGGGTAGCCTATGCCTGCACTTACCACCAAGTGAGTGTCAGCCCAGCACCTCACTTAAAGGAATGAAATTCACCCACCCGCCTTCCGCTACCGTGCTGTCCTCCCGAACCTCGATCAACCCATCAGCCCATGCTGCACTGCGCAATACCCCGGAGCTCTGGTTCTTGTAGAACACCGCCCGCCCCTGCTCCAGACGTCCGCGCAGATACTCGCGGCGGTTTCCCGGTCTGGTCCAGGCAAAACCTGCTGGCACCGGGAATTGCAGCGGTGTCACATCGCTCACCCCCTGGCGGCGCAGCAGATAAGGCCGGGCCAACAACGCAAAAGTCACCAGCGTCGAGGCCGGGTTACCCGGCAGCCCAATCACCGGAACGCCTCGAAAATGGCCAAATGTCAGCGGTTTGCCGGGCTTGATCGCCAGCTTCCACAAGGCGAGTTCACCCTCTTCGCGCAGTGCCAGCCCTAGAAAATCGGCTTCACCTACGGAAACGCCGCCGGTGGACAGGATCAGGTCAACATCGTTGAGCGAGCCCAGCGCAGCGCGGGTCTTGTCCAGATCGTCGGGCAGAATCCCGGCGTCCACGACTTCACATTCCAGGCGTTTGAGCCAGCTGCACAGCAGCACTCGGTTGCTGTTGTAGATTTGCCCTGGACCCAGAGGCTGGCCAGGCTCGATGAGTTCATCGCCGGTGGACAGCACAGCAACCCGCACGCGCCTGACCACTTGAAGGGAAGCCAGCCCAAGCGACGCAGCCAAACCCAGTTCGATGGGGCCTAAACGAGTACCAGCAGCCAGCACCTTGTCACCGGCCCGGGTTTCCTGGCCTTGGGGGCGAATATTCTGACCGGGGCCCATGGCCTCGACGAAACCTACTCGTTCGTCAGCAAATACCCGGGCGTTTTCCTGCATCTCTACGCAGTCGGCGCCTTCCGGTACCGGGGCACCGGTGAAGATGCGCGCACAAGTGCCAGGCGCCAGTGGCTCCGGGGCCTGACCGGCGAAAATCCGCTGGCTGACGCGGAGCGGTTCACCGGTCCAGTCAGCCAGGCGCAACGCATAACCGTCCATGGCGCTGTTGGGCCAAGGCGGCAGATCAAGGGTCGCGACCATATCCTGCGCCAGTACCCGCCCTTGAGCGTCGGCAAGCTGCACGTTCTCGGATTCGTTGATGGGTGCCGACTCGGCCATTTCCAGCAACCGTGCGAGCGCCTCTTCGACAGGCATCAAAGGCTTGTGCATGGGCGCCTTATCCACGGGTCGCGCAGGGCTCGGCCTGCTTGAGGTGGGGCACGAAATTGCACGGACGGAAGCGCGAATCCAGCTGCTGCGCCAGGATGCCATCCCAGCCAGTGCGCACCGCATTGGTCGACCCCGGCAGGCAGCACACCAGGGTGCCATTGGCTAATCCGGCAAGTGCCCGGGACTGGATAGTTGAGGTGCCGATATCCGGTACTGAAATCTGCCGGAATAATTCACCGAAGCCATCGACCTGCTTGTCCAGCAGGCAGGCGACGGCTTCGGGGGTGCTGTCGCGTCCCGTGAAACCGGTACCGCCGGTGATCAACACCACTTGCACTTCATCATCGGCAATCCAGCCAGCAACCTTCGCGCGAATCTTATACAGGTCATCCTTGAGCAGAACCCGTTCGATCAGGCTGTGACCGGCCTCGGTCAGACGGTCGACAAACATTTGGCCAGAAGTATCGGTTTCCCGGGTGCGGGTATCGCTGACGGTCAAAACAGCAATATTCAGGGGTACAAAGGGGGTGTCAGCCTTGGCTTTCATTGGCTCAATCCAGTTGTAGGGGAATCAGGCCGGTGTTATATCACAGCACTCCTTTTTCCTGCTTTGGTTGAGTCTGACATGCCTGCTTCTATCCCCTTTGCTCCGTGCTCGATCCTGCTGCTGGCCGGTGGTCAGGGCCAACGCATGGGTGGCCGGGACAAAGGCTTGATCGATTGGCGCGGCGAACCGTTGATTCAACATCTGCATCGTCTGACCCGGCCGCTGACCGATGACTTGATCATCTCCTGCAATCGCAACCTGGAGCAGTACGCCGTTTATGCGGACCAGTTGGTTCAGGACGGCAATGATGATTTTCATGGCCCATTTGCCGGAATTCGCGCAGCCCTGCCTTTGGCACGGCATCCGCACCTGCTGGTTTTGCCCTGTGATGTGCCATTGATCGATCTTTCCCTGATCAATGAACTGCGCGAAACCTCCCGACAGTACCCTCAACAACCCGTCATGGTCCGCAGCGGCGAACACTGGCAACCGCTGTTATGCATGATCCCGACCTGCCACACAGCCACGTTCGAGGCGGCATGGCAGAGCGGTGAACGCAGCCCGCGGCGGATCATGGAAAAGCTCGGAGCCATTGCCGTGAGCTGCGCAGCCGACGATCCTCGACTCGCTAATCTCAACACCCCGCAATTATTGACTCAGATCACCGGTTGAACGCGTGCCGGTCATAACGACTACGCTTTCAGGGAACTTGCACACAGCATGTACGTCTGAACGTCAGTTAACCAAGAATCCATCTGGAGACACAGTAATGAAACAACGGACCCTTCCCGCTGCATTTTTGCTTGCATTGGGCCTCGCCTCCCTCGCTGGCTGCGCTTCGCCAACTGTGATCACCCTGACCGATGGCCGGGAAATCCAGGCGGTAGATACGCCTAAATACGACGAAGATTCAGGTTTCTACGAGTTCGAGCAACTCGACGGCAAGCAAACTCGTGTCAACAAAGATCAGGTACGTACCGTCAAGGATCTCTGATCACTTATGACGCAGTAGACGTAGACGTAAAAAAACCCGCTGATTGCGGGTTTTTTATGGCTGTTTAAAACTTCGAACTACCAATCCAGCTTGATTTCGCTTTGAAACTGCCGGGACTCTCCGGTCACCGGGTCAGTGAAGCGCAAGCTCTGGGCCAGTAGCTTCAGCGGATTGGCATAATCATCGACCGCGTCCTTGACCACTTCGGGATAGAAGGGATCGTTGCAGATAGCAGCGCCCAACGCGGCCATGTGCACACGCAACTGATGCTTCTTGCCAGTCACTGGGTTCAACCCGTAGCGCCACAGATCACCGTTACGCTCGCACACCTCAATCGCCGTTTCGGTATTGCTCATCCCCTCGCCCTCTTGCATGCGGAAAAATGGCTCGCCATCCACCAGCCGGCTTCTGTGTACACGGGGAAAACTCAGGCCCGGCAACGCAGCCGCAATGGCTTCATAACGCTTGTCGATTTTTCGGGTCGGAAACAGGGACTGGTACGCAGAACGCGTCTGTCGATTGGCGGAAAAGAGCACCAGACCGGCAGTGTGGCGATCGATACGGTGCAATGGCACCAGATCGGGGTTATCCAGGCGGCGAATCAAACGCCTGAGCAGCGTCTGCTCGACGTACTCACCGGCGGGCGTCACTGGCAGGAAGTGCGGCTTATCGGCGACCACCAGATGTTCGTCGGCATACAGGATGGATTCCTGTACAGGAATCGGCGTTTCGTTGGGTACTTCTCTGAAGTAATGGATCCGCAGCCCTTCTTTGTAAGCCAGGCTCGCGTCAATGGGTAATCCAGCGCCGTCAAGCACGCGCCCACGGGAGATGCGATCCAGCCATTGCTCACGACTGACTGCGCTGAAGTGCGTGCATAAACAGTCGAGCACTGTCGCCCAGTTTCCGGGAGGCAAATACAAGGTGCTGGCCTGAAGGCTAGCCGCGGAAAAAACAGACTCGGACATGCGCGAACTCTTGGGTGACGAGCGCAGCATTATCACCCAGGAATCGCTCAGGCACTAATCAGCTCGGCGTGCTAGATAACGCCACAGGCGACGCGATCACCACCACCGCCCAAAGGCTTGGGCATGTCCGAATGATTGTCGCCACCGGCATGCACCATCAAGGCATGGCCTTTAACATCGTTGAGTTTCTTCAAACGCGGGGCCAGAACCGGGTAAGTCGCCATACCGTCAGCCGTGACGTAGATTGCAGGCAGGTCGCCCAGATGACCCTCCGCGTACGGGCCTAAATGCTTGCCGGTTTTCTTCGGATCCCAATGACCACCGGCTGCTTGAGCTGCAACCTTGACCCCATCTTTGGTAGCCGCTTCACAGCTGGCGTTCTCGTGAACATGAAAGCCATGAACCCCGGCAGGCAGAGATTTGAGGTTAGGCGTGAACAATAGGCCGTAGGCGGTTTCGGTAATGATTACTTCGCCAATAGGCTGAGGGGCTTCTGTTGTGCTCACCAGGTTAAGGGGCACCGAAAGCGTGTCGGCAACGGCGCTGTTCAGGGAAAAAGCACCAATCAGACCAATCCAGAGATAAGGTTTCATCATTCGTCCATTTGCTGAGAAATTTGCAAGACAGGCTAGACACGACCTGTCAGATGAAGAGTCGTACCTGATGTTTTACTCCTCTGAGCGGGCAAAGTTCCTTCGGATATTTTGCAAACAGTTGCAGCGGCGCAGCAGCCCGGAGAACGCAAGAGCAACGCAAGAGCAACGCAAGGCCACGATCGCGGTGTGTCAGGCAGACTGCTATCGCGGCCTCGCGTTGCTCGTGCGCTCCTACTTAAAAAATTCCCGCTCAGCTTCTCAGAAACGCCACCACCTGATCCTGATCGAACGGCCAGTCCAGCTCAGCCCCGGTATCAATGCGGCGCAGGACCGGGATCCGCAGACCATATTCCTCGACCATTACTTCGCTTTCGCCGATGTCCACGAGCTCGACCAGCAAGCCATGCGCGACTAGTGGCAGTAATTCGGCTTCGGCAATCTCACACAGATGGCAACCCAAGGTGCCGAGCAACTGGCATTCAGGTGACATGGCAATACCTCGGCAGTAACAACAGGCTTTCAGTTTAGGCGCAGCAGAGCCGCGTCGTCGATTGAGAGTTCAATCCAGTGTTTGCGGCAGGACGCGCCATTCAGGTTGCTTGAAGGCCTTGTCCGCGCCGGATATTTTCACGGAGATACGGTCCAGAATCGATTCCGCGGTGAACTTGGTGGTAGTGGTGCTCACCGCGATGAACAACAACCCGGCCACTACCGCCGCAGACGGAATTCTGCCTGGACGGATATTTTCCAGGCCGAAAAGAAACACGCAGGCGCCCAGTGAACCAAGCAAGGCCCCGGCGATGGCTTCTGGCAAGGGATGAATGTAAGGCGCGACGCAATAGACACTGAACGCCCAACCCACTGCCAGGCCCAGCAATGCGGCGGGCCAGCGCAGGGCCGCATGCACTTGTCGGGCAAGCAGGCTGAGCCCTACGGTCAATACCAGGCAAGTGTTCATGGCGTGCCCACTGAGCACATAAATCCCCAGGCTTTCCAGGGCGACTCCCCAGCCTTTGAAGAGGATTTTGCTGGCCACGACCAGTGAATAGACCACAAACAAAGTGGCTACCCACAGTAGCGCCGAGCGACGCGAACGCGTCATCCATAGCCAGCCGGTAATCACCAGCGCCGCCGGAAGCATCACGGTAATTCCGCCATAAGGCGTGAGCGTCATGGCAAGTTGAAGATCCAAGCGTTCTCCCATCAGCGACTTCAAGGGCGAGCCTCAGTGGGCTCGCTCCATGCTCGCTGATTGTGTATGAAAGTTTCGCCGGGCAAACGCGTTGGCCCGGTCAAGTACGGGTTTTTCAAAGCAGCGATAACCCACCCAGCCGTAGCACAGCACGGCAACCATCATCAGCAAGGTGAAGAAAATATTGTCCAGCAACGTATCGGGGTTGGCGCCGAACCAATGCCAGACCCGGCCGATGACACCCAGTACCAGGAGATGTGACAGATACAGGGTGTAAGACATGTCACCGGTCAGCACCAGCATTTTGGGCATCGCTATATGTTGACGCCGCTCCAGCAGCGCCAAGGCAAACACTATCACCCCGAACACCACACCTACCGCGAGCATCCGCGCGAGCCCGTGGCCTTCGAACAATCGCGCCATGGCGATCAGCGGGATCCCGCCCAATAATGCTACCGCCAGCAGCGCCCACACGATCGAAGTGGGGATGCGCGCACTGTGGCGAGAATAGAACAGCAGGGCCAACGCCACGCCAGCGATAAACTCCAACGCATAGGGATGGAGGATGATTTGCAAGGCTGGAGGATAGACCTGCCAATCCTGAAAAGCATTGAATAGCAGCAGAATTAATGCCCATCCCGTCAGCATCCAGGGCAGATGCCGCTCTTTGAAGAACAGCAGGCCGCTAAAGACCAGATAAAACCATAGCTCGAACACAAGAGACCAGGCGACCATGACCAGCAGCACCTGGTCGCTGGGCAACAGTAAAAAAGACATCCAGAGGTTTGAGGAGCCGTGCGAGCTATTGACCATACCTGGCTGAACCAGAAACACACCCAGAGTGATAAAAAAATACAGCCAGTAAGTGGGGTAAATTCGCGAGACGCGGTTGAACGCAAAGCGCTTCACCTCGATTACCCTCTGAAAACGCCCACGGCTGACGATCACCATCACAAAACCACTGATGATAAAAAACAGATCGACCCCCAACTGAAAAAAATCCAGCCAGGCCGGCAGCAGCAGATCGCCCGCGGAAAACTTCAGTTCAACCGACGTCATGTGAAACAGCACGACGCCCAGTACTGCCACACCCCTTAGCCCTTGAAGGGAATATAGCCGCTCCATGTCACTCTCCATCCCATGACTGAACGCTATCAAACGATAGCGACAGCACTGCCATGCATAGCCAGGGCACATTTAGAGCAGCCTGGATTGTGCCTACAGCATAGCCAAGTCGCGGGCTGAGGAAACCCCATGTTTAGCGTTGAATGCCAGCTCGGAGAATTCAGGCTGGGCGATGACTCCCGGCGCGACAGGGGCGGCAAAATCATGGAAACTCCAGAAGGCACCCGGCAAGCAGGCTCCTGATCGGCGCATCCCGCAGTGCAGTGCACCAACAGACTGCAAAGAACTCCACAGGCGCCGGGATACAGAAGGTGCAATCCAAATGAACCTTCGGCGATCCATCAGACTCGAAACCCACATACGCACACAATGGAGAGAAACATGGCCCGCCAAACAGCACAAAATGCCCAGGAAATATTGATGGCTGACTTTCAGGTCCTGGTCGCCGACACCGAGAAATTGCTGGCTCACACAGCATCTCTGGCAGGCGAACAGGCCGACGAATTGCGCGGCCAGATTAATGAAAGCCTTTTGCGCGCACGGGAAACCCTGAAGCTCACCGAAGAATCCCTTCGTGAACGTGGCAAGCTGGCAGTGGTTGCTACTGAAGATTATGTCCAAACCAATCCATGGCAGTCGGTTGGCATCGCCGCAGGCGTTGGCTTTCTGATTGGCTTGCTGGCTACAAGGCGCTAACGACTATGGCTCTGGGAACGGAATCCGGTCCAGCTACGGACCAGACCTCATCACCGCGTCGCCTCGGCGCCGCGTTTCTTGGCTTGCTGCATAGCCATGTCGAGTTATTCGGCATTGAGCTGCAAGAACAGAAAGCCCGCACCTTGAGCCTGCTGTTGTTCGCGGGCCTGGCGCTGGTATTCGCCCTGCTCTTGCTGACCGGTTTGTCGGCATTGCTACTGATCGTTCTGTGGGACAGCTATCGCCTTGCCGGCATTATCGGCTTGTGCGTGTTCTATACACTGGCCGCGCTGTTTTGCGCCATGCGATTAAAAGCCGCCATATTCGACGAATCTTCGCCTTTCAACGCGACCCTCGAAGAATTGGCCAACGACCGTGAGCGATTGATGCCATGAGCCTGCCTGAATCCCACCAGAAGCACTCGCGCCGTGAGTTGCGCAAAGCGTTGATCCGTCTGCGCATGGAAATGCATCGCCAGGAAATCCGTCAGGAATCGGCAAATATGATGCAACCGTTGCGCCGCGTGCGCGGCATGACTCAGGACTGGCAAGGCACGTTGGGCATCAAGCACGCCCCGCTCTGGGGTATGGGTGCTGTAACCTTGCTGGGTTTCCTCAGCGGTAAAGGTGCCAAAGGTGCCCGGACTGGAGGCTTCACCCGGATGGTAAAACTTGGCGTCAGCCTGTTGCCTATCATCAGACTGGCGTTACAGGGTCCCACCAAGAAACGCTGATGGCCTTTGGCTGCATTCTTGCAAGCCGCATCCCTAATGCAACGCGCCGACTGCTTCAGGTTTTCCTGAAGCAGTCGATATGCGTGTGCACGACGTTTGTGTTCGAGCGTTTTTCTTACTGACGATTTTCTCTGAGGAGGCCATGTGATCGATGGGCAACCACTTGCCTGCTTTCAGCCATTCATCGATACCGCTACTGGCCGTATTGCGGGTGTTGAAGCATTGGGACGCCTGCGTCAGGACAACGGACGGCTGCAATCGGTAGGCCCGTTGTTCGCCGACCCGAAAATGCCTGCCGCTGCGCTGCGCCGTATGGACCGCAGTATTCGTGATGATGCACTGAGCCGTTTGCACGAGGCCCCTGACGACTGGTTTCTCAGCCTGAATATTTCGCCGCGCTGGATTACTCGGCTACGACCGGGTCAGCCCTTGCCGAGCCTTAAACAACTGCAGAAAAACGATGTAGACCCCAGCCGTATTGTTTTCGAGATTACCGAATTGGGCGGCAACAGCGAGCGTCTGGCAGAAGTGGTCGAACGCTATCGCAATGCGGGTGCGCGGATCGCCATCGACGACTTTGGTGCTGGATATTCGCAACTGGATCGGGTTCTGGCCCTGCAGCCAGACATCCTGAAGCTGGACATGCGCTTGTTCCAGGCCGCTGCAAAAGGCGGACCGAGCAGCGACATTGTCAGAGCATTGGCGCAGATGGCGGAAAAGACCGGCTGCTGGATCATTGCCGAGGGAGTGGAAACCGAAGCCGAACTGCACTTTGCTCTGGAGTGTGGCTCCCGCTACGTTCAGGGCTTTCTGTTTGCCCAAGGTGAGCGGGACTTCTTCGCCGCAGATGCCTTCGTAGAACAGTTTGCCCGACTGCGCGATCGCTATGTTCAGCAAAAGCTTGCGGAGCGGGCCAGGGTGATGGGCCTGCGCCAGCAGTTGGCGGGACTGATGACGATTCTGCAACGCTGGGATAAAAATCATAACTCGATCGACGAACTGCCAAAGCTGAACGACTACCCATGGTTGCTGCGTTTCTATCAATGCGACCGGCACGGTACCCAGCTCACCCCAAACCTGGAGTGGCGCAACGGAGCCTGGCATTCGGATGCCACTTATCTGGGGCACAACTGGTCCTGGCGACCGTATTTTTATCATCTGCTGGCCGAAGGCTGGCATGAACGCCGCCTGATCCTGTCCAACACCTACCGCGATGCCACCAGCAACCAGTACTGCCTGACCGCAGGCCAGTTTTTCGACAATGACCAGCGCCTGCTCTTGATCGACGTAGACGCCGCAGGGTTGTAACCCCCTTGCGGCGTGACTGCCGAACCCGGAAGCTAGGCGCACTTTACCGATGGAGTGACCGCCTTGGATTGGCAAACCCTGCTTAACCGCGAACGACTTGGCAAAACCCTGCACAGCCCGGAAGAGCTCGGCCGTAGCCCGTTCCACAAAGACCACGACCGGATTATTTTCTCCGGCGCATTTCGCCGGCTGGGCCGCAAGACCCAGGTTCATCCGGTGTCGAGCAACGACCATATCCACACTCGCTTGACACACTCGCTGGAAGTCAGCTGCGTGGGTCGCTCACTGGGCATGCGCGTCGGCGAAACGCTGCGCAGCGCCTTGCCCGACTGGTGCGACCCAAGCGACCTGGGCATGGTCGTGCAGTCTGCGTGTCTGGCTCACGACATTGGCAACCCACCCTTCGGCCACTCCGGTGAAGACGCCATCCGCAACTGGTTCAATCAGGCGGCGGGACGTGGCTGGCTGGACGCGATGAGTGAGGTCGAGCGCAATGACTTTCTCAACTTCGAGGGTAACGCCCAGGGTTTTCGCGTTCTGACCCAGCTGGAATACCACCAGTTCGACGGCGGCACACGCCTGACTTACGCGACGTTGGGCACTTACCTCAAGTACCCCTGGACGGCCCGTCACGCGGATTCGCTAGGCTACAAGAAGCACAAATTCGGCTGCTATCAGAGCGAACTGCCGATTCTCGAGCAGATCGCCCACAAGCTTGGCCTGCCACAACTCGAAGAGCAGCGTTGGGCGCGTCATCCGCTGGTGTACCTGATGGAGGCCGCGGATGACATCTGTTACGCCCTCATCGACCTTGAGGATGGCCTGGAGATGGAGCTGCTGGAATATGCCGAAGTCGAGGCCCTGCTGCTTGGATTGGTCGGCGATGATCTGCCGGACACTTACCGGCAGTTGGGACCCGATGATTCGCGCCGACGCAAACTGGCTATCTTGCGCGGCAAAGCCATCGAACACCTGACCAATGCGGCGGCACGCGCGTTTGTCGAACAACAGGATGCATTGCTGGCTGGCACACTGAGCGGCGATCTCGTGGAACACATGCACGGCCCTGCCAAGCGTTGCGTTTTAAGCGCCAAAGACATGGCTCGCAAGAAAATCTTTCAGGACAAACGCAAGACCCTCCATGAGATAGGCGCCTATACGACCCTGGAGATCCTTCTCAATGCATTCTGCGGTGCAGCCCTTGAACAGTTCGGCGGCCAATCCGTGTCATTCAAGCATCGCCGGATTCTCGACCTCCTGGGCAATAGCGCACCCGACCCTCACGCGCCCCTGCATACCTCTTTTTTACGCATGATCGACTTCATCGCCGGTATGACCGACAGCTATGCCAGCGAAATGGCCCGGGAAATGACTGGACGCTCAATACCGAGTTAGAGATAGAACAGAGAACCCTGTAGAAGCGCACGAGCAGCACGAGGCCGCGTTAGCGTTCAGCCTGACGCACCGCCCTCGCGCTCTGGCGTGCTCCTGCGCTCCTGCAGAATTCAGCTTAATCACTTGTGACCTCGGTTCCGTCCCACTTCACCGGCACTCAAGCGGCATCAAAACTTCAGACCTTTCCCACAGGTCTTTAGGAATGGTCCTATCGCCTCCCCCTCTCACCTACCCAATACTCCCGCCACTTCAGTTGTCGCTCCTGGCGACTCTCATCTACCGCCCATTGGGCGCCGTCGACGCCCTCCGACGCCTTATGGGCTGCGCCAATCGGGTGTCGACCAGCGCCAGCCCTTGCCGGACAAGCCAATGTCTAAACACAAGCTGCGCATACTTCTGGTTGAAGATCATCCGTTTCAATTGATTGCCATCCAGATCCTACTTAATAACCAGGGCTACTTCCTGCTGACGCCTGCCCTGACCGCGGCCGAAGCACTTGAAGCCATGGAGCGCACATCACAGCCCTACGATTTGTTGCTGTGCGACCAATGCCTGCCGGATGGTGATGGTTTGGACCTGATCGAGCAGGCCCTCACCCGGGGCCAGGTAAGGCGAGCAATCGTTCTGAGCGGCCTGGACAGAGACAGACTGGAAGAAATCGAACAAATGGCGGCTCAACGTGGGCTGCCATTATTGGGATGCCTGAGCAAACCGTTGAGTGGTCCGGACCTCTCTCGTCTGCTGGCTAACACTCCTCTGCCATAAAGCTGATCGCCACTCTTCCTTCGAATGAATAAAAGCCTGTAAGGCATTGTAGGAATTATCCTCAACATCACCGGCTAATTCCAAAACGAAATAAACACAAAGCCCCACTACTAATACGCCATCAAAAAGGGCGCGATGTTAAACATTTTCAACGTCAGACAAGCCTCCGTGTACTCCAATACTTTAAATATTGTAGGAAACTTCCTATATATAGCCTGCAGCACTATCTGTTCATGTGCCTACCGGAACATCTGAGATAAGGTGCGCGCTTTCTACGCATCTTGTATGGACCCAACTATGAATTCAGTTTTCATCATTGATGACCACCCGGTTATTCGTCTCGCCGTTCGCATGCTGCTGGAGAACGAAAACTACGAAGTCGTCGGCGAAACCGACAACGGCGTGGATGCCATGCAGATGGTCCGCGAATGCATGCCGGACCTGATCATCCTCGATATCAGCATCCCCAAGCTTGACGGGCTCGAAGTCCTGGCCCGTTTCAACCAGATGGGCCTGAGTTCGAAAATTCTCGTGCTGACTTCCCAGGCACCCGCGCTGTTCGCCATTCGGTGCATGCAGTCAGGCGCCGCAGGCTACGTCTGCAAACAGGAAGACTTGAGTGAATTACTCAGCTCGGTGAAAGCCGTTTTATCCGGCTACAATTACTTTCCTAGCCAAGCATTGACTCCCCCTCCCGGAAAAGATGGTCAACCCAGCGAAGTCGAACTATTCAAACTGGTCAATGATCGCGAACTGATGGTACTGCAGTTGTTTGCGCAGGGCCGGACGAACAAAGAAATTGCCCGGGGCATGTTTCTCAGTAACAAGACGGTCAGTACTTACAAGACTCGTCTGATGCAGAAACTCAGGGTCAAGACCCTGGTGGAACTTATAGATATGGCAAAACGCAACGCGCTTGTATGAGGGACCGGATGTCCACGCGCTTTAAACACCGCTTCTTGCTAGTCGCAAGCCTCTGCGTGAGCCTTGCGTTGATGACGCTGCCTGTGCACGCCGAAACCTACACCTTGCAGGGTCGAGCCAGAGCCGCGCATATGGAACTGTCGCTGGACAAGGCCCAATGGGAGTGGTTGCGCAAAAAGGGGGAGTTGGTGCTCGGGACTTCCGCCCCCGATTACCCCCCCTTCGACCTGACGATCACCGGGAGGGACTACGAAGGATTTACGGCAGATTACGCCGGGATCATTTCCAAGGCGCTGGACCTTCCCATCAAGGTGCAGCGCTTCAAGTCCAGAGAGGCGGCGATTGCCGCCCTCGTTACCGGTGAAATAGATCTGCTCGGGAGCGCCAATGGATTTGAAGCGATGGACGGGAAAATCAAACTCTCGACACCCTATGCGGTTGACCAGCCCGTGCTGGTCACCCGGATCGGAGAAACCCGGTCGCTGACGGATGGTCTGGCAGACATGCGATTGAGCATGGTCTATCACTACCTTCCACCCGAGGAGGTTCAGGCGCTCTATCCCAGGGCGTCATTGAAGACCTACCCGTCGTTTCAAAGCGCTATCAACGCAGTGGCATTCAATCAGGCAGATGTTTTTCTTGGCGACGCCATCTCGACCCAATACCTGATCAACAAGGGCTATCTGAACAACGTGCAGATGGCCAATTTCGGCAAACATGAGCCCAATGGTTTCAGCTTCGCCGTAGATGATCAAAACACCCAACTGCTGGACATTCTGAACAAGACTCTGCGAGCCATTCCGGTCGAGGAGCGTATGGCGATATCCAAGCGCTGGGGCGCCAGCGATCTGATGCTCACCGACCAGAAATTGCAGCTCACCAACCGGGAAGAGCGCTGGATCGAACAACATCCCACCGTCAGGGTTGTCATCAATGAGGCCTATGCCCCCCTGACATTCTTTGACGCCGTCGGCAATTTTCGTGGGATCACCGCAGATCTCCTGGAGTTGGTAAGACTGCGTACCGGTTTGCAGTTCGAGATCAGCAAGGCACCCAGCATGGCGGACATGATCAATCGCGTCAGCCAAGGCAACGCCGACCTGATCGGCGCACTGATTCCAAGCGAGGAAAGGGAAGACAGACTGAGTTTCACCAGGCCATACATTGACAACTCCTTCGTGCTGATCACCCGTAAATGGCCGGAAAACCCTCCACGTCTTGAGCAATTGAACGGCAAGCGCGTGGCAATCACGCTGGGCAGTCCCATGCTGCCGTTTCTGCGCAGGGAGTTTCCGGAAGTGGTGCCTATCGAGGTCGACAACCCCTACCAGACTCTGGATATGCTTGCGCAGGGTCGAGTGGAGGGGGCAATTACTTCACTGCTGAGCGCCAATTATTTTTTGACCGCCGGGGCATTCGAGGACCGTTTGCAGATCACCACTACCGTGGGTGACGAGCCCGCCCTGATTTCCATGGCGACTTCTCGCAAGGCGACAGAGCTGAGCGCCATCCTCGACAAGGCGCTATCGAGCGTCGCTCCACAGGAGCTGGCAGCCATCAACAATCGCTGGCGTTCCTATACCCCGGCTGGCGGCAACTGGCAGAACTACCAGCGCCAGATTTACCAGATCATCATCGGTGCAGGTCTGTTATTGCTTGGGTCCCTGGCCTGGAACGCCTACATGCGCCGTCAGATCAAGCAGCGCGAACAGGCCGAACGGGCCTTGAACGACCAATTCGAATTCATGAGCGCACTGGTCAACGGCACGCCCCACCCAATCTACGTACGCGACCGAGACAGCCTGCTGCGTATGTGCAATGACAGCTATCTCAGGGCATTCGCGGCACAGCGCGAAGACATTCTGGGCAAAACCGTGACCGAGGGAGTTCTCAGTAACGTTTATGAAGCCAGAGAGTTTGCCAGCGACTACCAGCATGTGATGGCCAGCAATAGCCCAATGATCCTTGATCGCACTTTATGCATCGGTGATCGGCAATTGACGATCTATCACTGGATCCTGCCGTTTCGCGACTCTCTGGGTGAGGTCCAAGGCATCATTGGCGGCTGGATCGACATCAGCGAGCGTCGCGAGTTGATTGAAGAGCTCCAGGCCGCCAAGGAGCAGGCCGATAACGCCAATCGGGCGAAAAGCACCTTCCTGGCGACCATGAGTCATGAGATCCGAACCCCGATGAACGCCGTTATCGGCATGCTCGAGCTGGCCCTCAAGCGTGCAGACCAAGGCCATCTGGATCGCCCGGCAATCGAAGTCGCCTACAGCTCGGCCAAAGATCTGCTGGAGTTGATCGGCGATATTCTCGATATTGCACGGATCGAATCCGGCCGACTTACCCTCAGCCCCGAACGCGCCAACCTGCGCCAGCTTGTGGAATCTGTGGTACGGGTATTCGATGGCCTGGCCCGGCAAAAAAGCCTCAGCCTGCTGCTGGATCTGGACAGCGGCATCAATACCGATGTGCTGATCGACCCGCTGCGTTTCAAACAGATCCTGTCCAACCTGATCAGCAATGCGATCAAGTTCACTGAACAGGGCCAGGTCAAAATCGCCCTTCAAACCTTGATAGAGAACGACACTCAGCAGCTGCAACTGAAGGTGGTGATTCAGGACAGCGGCGTCGGCATCAGCAAACAGGATCAGGAGCGCCTGTTCGAGCCTTTTTCCCAGGCCGATAACCAGCACCAACAGGCCAGGACCGGCGCCGGGCTCGGGCTGGTCATCTGCCGGAGCCTCTGCGAAATGATGGGCGGCACCCTTGAGCTGAGCAGCGAACCAGGCCAGGGCACCCGGGTGGACATGAACTTCAATCTGACACGCCTGGAACCTGTGGCGGTTTCCGCCGCCTTACGCGAAGCCCTGCCCCAGACCGGCGAAGCACTCAACATTCTGGTGGTCGATGATCACCCCGCCAACTGTCTGCTGCTCTGTCAGCAACTGGAGTTCCTCGGTCATCGTTGCGCCGTTGCCGAGCATGGAGCCCAAGGTCTTGAACTTTGGCTGCAGGACCATTTCGATCTGGTCGTCGCCGATTGCAACATGCCGATCATGAACGGATACAACCTGACCCGGGCGATCCGCACTCACGAGCAGGTCCATGGGCAACAGCGCTGCGCGATCTGGGGCTTCACGGCCAATGCTCAGCCCGAGGAGAAACAGCGGTGTCGCGAAGCCGGAATGGATGATTGCCTGTTCAAGCCCATCAGCCTGACAACCCTGAACGAGCGCCTGAATCGTGTTCACCCGCTCGAAATATCTCAGGAGAAAGCTCCAGACCTGTCGTCAGGCAGGCATAGCGAAACGTTCAACATGGGCAGCGTCCATGCCCTCACCGGGGATCGCCCGGAAATGATTCGCCGCCTGCTTGAACAATTGCTGCGCAGCAGCCAGGAAGATCGTCATGAACTCAATCTGATTGATCCTCAAGGCAACTGCTCGGCCTTAAGCCAAATGGCGCACAAGATAAAAGGCGCGGCACGGATTATCCGGGCAGACAGAGTGATCGAGACGTGTGAGGCCATGGAAACCGCGTGTACCGATGCCGCGCCATCAATGGTGATCGACGAACGACTGAAGGCGATGATCAGCGCAATGGCTGACCTTGAGAGGGCGTTACAGGAGCAATTGGCCAGTCCGGCCTGAAGGTAGCTGCGGTGCAGAAAAGCACTTGCTAGATAACCTGATAGATGACAAAGCGGCAGGCGTCGCACCTGCCGCTTGAAACATCAGGCTACCGAGTTGATCGGTGTTTCCGGATGCCAGGCGTCCATCAGCGGGCTGACTTCAACTTTGGTCAGTTCGCTACGGGCCTTGAGCCAGGCTTCAACGACTGCGCGTTGCTCTTCAGTCACCGAGCCGCGCTTGGCGAGGCAAACCAGACCGAAGTCATCACCGCCAACATAGTCCAGACCATTGGCGTCCATGGCTTCTGTCAGGAAAGCATCAAGGAAAGCGTCGATTGCCTGGTCGTCAAGATCTTGTTTGAAGTCCAGGTTCAGCTCAAAACCCAGCTCTTTCGTTTGACTATCTAGGGTACCATGTCATTATCTTATCAAGCCCTCTATTACGGGCATCATGAGCCTTATTAGAGACTATCAGAAAAATGACAATTGTCAAAAGCACCTACATGATTGCTGATCACCCTTTCATCGCAATCGATCCCGCAGTGTCGGCACTGATCCAACGCGCGGGGGATCGCCTAGCGGCCCAGAAAGGCTACAAATATTTCGGTGAGGCGGTGTCTCTCAAGCTGCTTGAATGCTATTGCGACATCACCGGCCAGCGCGTCACGTTGGAGACCGTGAGGACTGGTGACATTGATCGCATCATGTGGGACTTCGCGACGGTGATGTCAGGAAGTGCTCTGGTCGAGGGGAATGAAAGAGATAATAGAACGCATACGAGGCGCTTATTTCAAGCGTACGCTGAGGCGAGAAATGAGGCGCATGACCTGTTTCCGGTTGCGTGGGATTTTGATCGCTATGCGGGCCTCAAGCTCGAAGAAGCGAACGCTCCCATCGCCACTGCTGATCAGCTCTTGTACTGGGCCGGCTGGCCGGTTACCACTGATAAAGGCAAGTTCGTCTACCTGCGCCTGGCGCAAGTCTTCCAATCGCATGGAGCTGTTTTCACGGCGACCATCTACAAAGAGGTTAAGCGGTACTACACGAATCGCAATGGCTCACTCATGGGGCATTGGAGTCAGATGTTCGACTACCTCGCATCCAATAGTGCGGAATATCCTGCTGAACACTTCAGCACGGAGCTAGGTGTAAAAAAGTTCATGAACACCTACACGTTCCATTATTTTAGTGAAGCGAAGAAAGCTGAGAAAGATCCACAGTCGCAGATCAAAAACTGGAATCGCTTTGTCGGTGGACTTGAAAAATGCCTATGCGAAACGAAAGCCTGGGCTCCCCTTTCATCCCCGATCAGGAGGCCGCCACCAAGCACCAAATCTTCATCACAAACTAAAACAAGAGAGCTCGAAGACGGGGCTCTGGTGCAGGAAAAGCTGCTAACAACCATCCCGCTTACCGTCACAGACTCAGAAGCAATGGAACTGTTGTTCTTTCACATCAAGAATGACCTTTCCATAGTTCGCAAGTGGGCCACGCACGAAGCGAAGGACTTGAAAAACCGACAAGCACGACGCTCCGAGCTGGCGGCACAAGGGTCACCCATTACGGATTTTGGAGGCAAGGGCTTCAAACTCCGCCATACCATGGCGGACATTTGCGCGACTTTAGAAGACCCGGCATCAAGTGTCCCGATTAGGTCTCTACGCCAAATCTATGCGCATTTGACTGGCAAACCATGCAGTGCGCTGGATCTCGCCACTGCGTTCGGCTTTCCAACTGCCGGGTCGCTAATGGCGCATCAAACGCTACTGGTGCTCGAACATCCGGAAATCACTACCGAAGCTTTGGTAGATCATGAACTCTACAACGAAGATGGCGCGATGACCGGATTCAGCGCCGAGCTCAAAACCCTGACCCTCTACAAAAAACGCAAAGACGCCGAGGTAAGAGAGCAAGTCATTGCACTCAATGACTATTCTCTCTCGTTAGTGCAGCAAATCATCGACATTACTACTATCCTGCGAACAGCGCAGAAAAAGGCTGGTGAAGACAACTATCGCTATCTGTTTCTCACATCAGGCAATGCGTTTCTGCCTATTTCGCAAGCCTCCGTGACAGTTTGGAGTGACACCACATTCAAAAATAATGCAGGGCAGCGTGAGGTAATTCTCTCCCAATTTTTACCGCACTGCGATCTTGAGAAAATTGAACTGGAGAAGTTCATCAAGAAGGTCAGGCTGACCCGCATTCGTACATCCCGCGCAGTGGAGATTTACCTCAAGTCGAGAAACCCCGAGGACATGTCGAAGGCTCTAGGTCACGAACACTACTACCCCGAACTCTTGAGTCATTACTTGCCCGACTGCATCCTAGGATTTATCAAAGCAAGGTGGATTCGTATCTTCCAGAAAAACCTTGTGTGCGAAGCCATGAAGGATAGCCCCTACCTGCTCAGGGCAACTAGATTCACCACCATGGAAGAACTACATTCGTTCCTAGAGAACCACAGTTTTAGCATGCCTGCTCAAGCTACCGATCCTGAGCGCCTGGCGGATCAACCAAAAACTGACAATCCTGAAGCGGTTGTCTCAGTCAGCGAGCCCTTCCTTGTCTCCCTCCTCTCACTTGAAGAGGCCGTCAACGAAGCTACAGAAAAAGAGAGCCTGTGCGGTCGAGCCCTATACTGGTCGGTATTTGCAGCCAAACTAAAAGCCAGTATCAGTAGTGGGTTCGACCGAACTCTAAAAAAACAACTCGAAAATGCGCTGAAACTTGTAGACCCGAAAAGAATGGAGGCTTTGATCTATGCCTAAATCAAACGGATATGCGTTCCTAGCTGATTTTTCGGATGACTTTACTGCGGATGACGCTCAGCAGTTCACAACAGCTGAATGGCTAATTAGTAAGTTCGACAGCTTCAGCTGGCAGGTGAGCTTCGGTCATCGTAAACCTATCGTACTCGACTGGCGCGTTGAGCTTGACAATGGCGACTACTTAACAGATCCCGAGCATCTGATGCTATGGAAATCGCTGAGACACCTCCTAATTATCGGGACAGACGGGCCGAACGGGGAATACAAAAATCTCGACACAAAATCGGCCTTTATAAAGTTTTCATGCACTACTAAAGTAATCGATTATCTGTTGCTCAACTCTGAATCGTATAGGCTCAGAGAGTTTGGATTAGCAGGCGTCAACCTAGATAACCTGAAATCTATCATGGCCGACTTGGCATCAACGCCCTTCGCCGAGATTTCAATTTACGACTGGCGTAATCGTGCGACTGCCTATTGCAAGCAGCTGTTGACGGCACTTACGGACAGTGAGGCTAGCGCAATCCTGTCAAAAATCCCGTCAATGTCTGTGGTTAGCCAAGAACAAATTGATGAGTTAGACCTTGACATTAATGTCGAAGACATCCCGAGGATGAGAGCGGCCCTTCAAAAGGCTGGTATGTACTACGGAAACCGCTCGGTAGGTTACGTAGTCAGCACCGTAAAGCTCTCTGACAAGATCTATACTCGCTCACTGCGAGGCAAGACAACCCTGAAAAGCAGGCTAGAAATTTTTTCTTACTACCCTGCTTTACCACCATACAAAAGGGAGTTTCCTGCCGTAAGGGTCACTACTGGCACGTCCGAAGTCCTTATGGACTCGACCTACTACACCTATCGTAATGTCCTCGTCCATAGCGGAGCGCTAGCATCGCTTGCACTGCCATCACTAGCCATCGACGATATCTCAGCCATCTCGCAATACGTTCCAACCATCCAGGAGTCGGCACGATTTCGGAGTGTCCCTTCTGACGTGTTGATGCAAACATTCCGGAAGGGATTGGAGTTTTATTTCCAACATGGACGAGCAGTTTTGGACGGCTTCGTTCGCGTCGCCGGATATTGCAACCAGCACACATGCGGCTTTTCTGATATCTCCGATGCTTCGCTCAGGAAGACCATAGGAACAGATCTCCAAGCCTTGGGTGTCACAAAAATGGGGTTGTCGTGCTTCCAAAAAGGCGGACTACACAAAGCTCGGCGCAAGAGCGTCAAGGACGCCTATTACCAGGAACTACGTGCGAACGTGGGCTTGCTGGAACTGGTTTGTGTCGTGATCGGTATTGTCCAGTATGTCGTCGGTGTGATTATGGCACGTCGTGTGGACGAGCTTGTCCAGCTCAATGCAGAGGATTGCTTGGACGAAACCGGCTCCTGGTTGCGTTTCGCGCTGGCTAAATCCTCCCGGAAGGCACGTGGCATGCGGCAGCAGGAACTTCGTCCGGTCGACGCAATTGCCGTGGAGTTGATTGAAGATCTCCGGGATTTTCAGAAATTGCTCAAGCGCTTCAACTACATCGACAAGCTTGGGACACTTTTCGCGACCCCCACAGTTCTAGGTTTCAAGGGACTAACGAGTGGAAGCCTGCACATTTACAATCGCAACCTTGATTTCATGTGCGATTACTTTGAGACCAAGGTGACGGATGAGGGACAGCGTTACTACATCCGCCAACATCAGCTTAGGCGTTTTTTTGCCATCGCATTCTTCTACATGAATGGTTTCGGGGAACTCGATACTCTGCGCTGGATGCTAGGTCACAAGGATGTCGAGCACGTCTGGCGGTACCTCACTGAGTGCCTAAGCCCCAAGGACATCCGGGGGGCTGGAGCTCGGTACTTCACGGATCTCGCCAAGCATGGTCGTCTTGAAAACTATAAGAATCTCCAAGCACTTTTGGAGGCTGAATTTGGTACAAAGCTGATCCACACAGTGCCTGAGCATAAGGTCGAAAACTTCCTTGAGGCTATGCTGGAAGAAGGTAAGGCACGAGTTGAGCCGCACTTCTTTCATGATGAGAATGGCACTGCTATGACCATCTTGTTCATCGTAAGTTAAGGAGGCTGCGAGAATGTCAAAGCGCGAGCTTATTGAACGATCAATCGAGGCGATGTTTGCATTGTTGAAGGAAGTTCAGGCCAACCCGGCGAGCTATCTTGAGGACACCGTAATCCTGAAGGCTTTGAAAAGCCAGGGTGGGGTGTGCAAGCTTGATTATGCGTTCACATCGGGAGGTCGTGATTACCACATCAAACCGCTGAGCCTGAATACCGTCAAGCAGAAGCTGGACAGCTCCATCACTGTCGAAGACTTTCATTACCTCAACAAACAGAGGAGTCTCGCCAACGAGGCGGTAACCAAATTCACCCACAAGCCGAGCAAGGAGAGAGCTCGTACGAAAGCGGGGCTGGAGGACACCGTTCAAGAGCTAAAAGACTACATAGACACCCTGCACGCAACCACAGATGTGCTGCTGCAGGCTCTCTGGATCAACAGGAGGGATTTTAAGACCATTAGAGATACTCAGAGCCTCGGTCTAAGACAACAGCGTATCGATGCCGCGCTACAGCGTATGTCGTTGATACTGAGCCTTAACCCCGAGCCGTTCAATGGTGTCGGTAATCCTGTTGATCGCAAACACCTTCGGGTGGTGACGAATGAATAGTGGTCAGAATTCCCGCCAGAGCAGTATGAAGCGAATATCCAAATACCCCGAAAATGGGCAGCTTTTTGTCACCATCCCAAAGATGGCTTTATACGACCGCATTTCCAAGGGCACTATCATAAGGAAAAGCGGCGATAACATGCCATTCATGAAATGGCCTCTGGGACGCCCCTGCTTGCCAGCGAACCTGTATTTGCTCCATATACGTGAGAACTCAGGGCGGAAAGGCCAAGGCCCTTCTCGCTTGGGAACCAAGGGCGGCACTTTCGGGGAGTACGCTTCGCAAATCAGTCATCTAATCAGATTCTGTTTCTACAACAATCTCGATTTCATCGAGATGTCTGACGACGACTTTTACGAGTTCATGGAGGGACTGCGGGAAGAGAAGCGTCCAGGTTCATCAGGGAAATGCAAGAGAACGGAGCGAACACTCACGGCTTTAGGCAGGAGATGCTTGCATTTTCTCGCTTTCGTTGGCGACCTGCACGACCGGAAAAACTTCGTAGGCGTTGATGGGACAATCCCAATCCAGCTGATTGAGTCGACCTATTACTTGAATGGAAAACCCGTTAAACGTACCTCCGTGCATCACCGTTCGTTCAGGCCCGTGAGCGCTCGCAAGACTCGGAGCCCGATTACAGAGGACAGCATTGATAGAATGCGAAAGGCCGTCGATGACATGTCGACGTCCGAATTTCTCAGCGAGCGACGCCAGCTCATGATTTCTCTGTTTGAGGAAACTGGCGCAAGGCGAGGTGAAATCCGACCGGTCAAAGTTAGTGAGGTTCTCGCAGCTGCTGCCATGGACGTCCCGAAATTGCTGGTCACTACGCTCAAAAAAGGTGAGCACATGACTCGGGAAATACCTGTCTCTTTTGCACTAATTTCCGAGCTACTCATTTATATACGAGGTACGAGACGATCGCTGGTGAAAGCCAGGCTGCGCCACGACCATGGCTATCTTTTCGTAGCAGAGCGCGGGGCTCATGCATTGGTCACCGACACGCTCACCACAGAGTTTTCAAGAATCAGGACGTACGCTGGAATAGAGGCGCAGGCCTGTGCACATATGTTCCGCCACGCTTTCTGTACCCACATGGTGGCGTCCTTGATTGCAGAATTACAGTCCGAAAGTCCAGACTCATTCCGACAGACAATCCTCACCAACAAATTGGTTGCTGAACATGCCATGAGCCTGACTGGGCACGCGATCTTGGAAAGCGTGCTCGATTACGTCGACGATGCATTTCGTCACAAATCGAAATTCGCTAAGGTCATTGGCAACGTCTACGCACAGGCTGCCTACGAGAACTACGATAGGCGCAGAAAGCGGCTTATTCAACGTCATAAAGACAAACAAATAACCGATGAACAGCTCTACTCACAAGATGAGGAGCTGAGGGTCGCCCGCGATAAAGAGCTAGAGGTGTCCAGCAGACGGGGGGCTGAAGAGTAGTTTCTAACGCCCTCTCCACCTCGGTGCGTCGGCCAAAGTGTAATGGCCGCAGACGGGCATGCCGAAAAATTGGTAGCCAGAAGCTCATCCTGGGATCCAGGCTCATTTAAAAGCAGGAACGCGCGCTGCCTGTCTAGCAAAATTGGAAGAAGAACATTAAGCACGATAGCTACTCATCAGCGATCCGCTTTGAACGCGGGGCAAGCCATGTCCCTCATAATCCTCCCAATCTCGAACACCGCAGCCCTACTTGCATCTTCAACCTGGGCGACCTTTTGCCCTGGACTGGAGGCGTAAAAGGCCTGACTATCGCAGTGCAACTCGTCAACCAAATAGGCCATATCAAACACCTTGTTGGGTATGACCGCCCCCTCCCCAGCCAGAATTACTGCCGTAATCGATGATGTCCGCTAGCCACAAACCCGATCCCCCAGGGAAGCCACAGCTGTATCAGATGGCCATCGCTTTGTTTCCAAGGGCCTTGGGAATCTCGACTCCATACACAAACACTTGGAAGCACTTTACTTGAACAGAACTGCTTGGTCAGGCGGTTTAAATCAGTCGCAAGGCTGGAAAGCTCTGCTGTAGTGATAGCTGTCTGGTTCGAGCCCTCGGACGTTTCAGCCGACAGATCCCGAATTCTTACGAGGTTACGATCGACCTCACGTGCAACCTGGGCTTGCTCCTCCGCTGCCGTCGCGATCATGAGGTTGCGCTCATTGATTTGGCTTAGCGCGTCAGTGATCTCCACCAATGCTTTGCCCGCACCATGCGCCATCTCCAACGTCTTCTGCGCGTGCACACTGGTTTCGCTAATTGAGGTTACGGCATTGCTCGTACCTGACTGAATGGAGCCCACCATGTGTTCAATCTCTTGCGTCGATTGCTGAGTTCGGTGTGCAAGCGCCCGAACCTCATCCGCCACGACCGCAAATCCCCGACCAGCCTCCCCCGCCCGGGCAGCTTCGATAGCTGCGCTCAACGCAAGCAAATTCGTCTGCTCAGCAATGGCCCGGATCACGTCCAGCACCTTACTTATGTAAGTGGACATCGTAGCCAAGGCCTGCACTTCTTGGGACGTGGTGCTAACGCTTGAATCCATGAGGTTAACGGCTGCTGCCGTCTCATCTACCTGATTGCGCCCGGCTATTTTCGAACGGAATTTCTTTGGATCCTTTCTACGAGCACGGTATATTTGACTGATATCCAATAGCCGCCAACGCCCCGACCAGCATGCTCGTGCTCAGGTTTTCCTAGCGTAGCGCAATGCCAGCTATATCCGGACACGGGTTCCAGTATCAAGGATTGCACTGCCATGGACGAACGAGATCTGCTCGCGGCCCGAACATTCAAGCACTTTCAGCAAGCCCACAAGCAGCAGCGATTTGGGAATGTGACCGAGTCCTCCTATCTCACTGCAGTCCTCTATATCCTGGGCGCTCACTGCGTGGACTGGGTAGCCATAGTATGGTTGCAGGAACAACTCCGCAGCGCTGATCGCTATCAAAATTTGCCCATGAGCGCAAAAGCAACGCTTTTAATGGATAAATGCGGGCTTTCGCCGAATGATAATGCTCGTGCACTGTTGACCTCGCCGTTTTTTACGAGCTTGAGCAACATGATTGCACCGATGATACCTCACGGGTACGACGATAAGCTTTACCTGTTCGATTCGTTGTTTTATCAAATAGGAAAAAGCTTTTCCCACGTAGGTCAACGCCATACAGAAATAATTGCCGCATTGGCTAACGGCCTGAACCGCGGACGTCCTCTATTCGATTTGTTCCCTTACAGCGGAGAGGCGTTCGTGGCTTACGAACTGCTTTCTGGGCCAAACGACAATCACCTTACAGGCGCCCCGCTTCCGGAACACCATCTCGTCAGCCTGAGGCTGATCTTGCGGCAGATCGTTCCCGAAACGGCAGGGGGAAAATTCAACCCTCAGGAGGACACCTTCGGCTTAATCGACTCATACTTTCGGGACAATCCATCCCCGCTTGATGCGCTGCGCACTTGTTTTCATGACAGATGGGTCGGGCATCGAGCGCTTGTCATTCTCGACAGTGCCACGCAGAGCAAGAACAGGGGTTTGCTCGCGGAGATGAAGGACTGCCTCATCGACGATGATTTGCTTGAGGCCGTCATCGACTTCACCAGCTATAAAACAGATGGAAGTCCTCTGAATTTGACTGCGTGGGTGTTGAACAGGGAAAAACACGCCCCGAACGAGACAATTTGCATCTCTATCAGGCCCCTGCTGGAAGACATCAAGGATGTGTCCACCCTGCAGGCGACTTGGTTTGCGACGGCAGTCTGCGAATTGTGGGCGTCCCCCAATGCGTTTCGTTTGAAACCTGACTTGAGCAACCGCATGGGGCCGCTGAAGGGTCTGTACCACAAACTCTTCGACGGCGGGTATGACAACGTCCGAGGTATTTGCGAGGTAATATCATCGGATGAAGCCCTGCGTGGGAATGTGCATGCCAAGAAGCATGTACACCACGCTCGGTTCTCTTCGTTCTCTATTCTCGATACTCGTCCCCTGGTTAACCTGATTCTGAAGCGCGAAAAATCCCCTCTCTGCCTCTACATCATCGGAGACAACGGCGCTGGCAAGAGTCAGCTCCTGAGTGCAATGATCGGCAGCCTGAACGATTGGGAAATTTCCACCTTTGGTATCGCATTTGGTGCGTCTGATCGATTTCCGTTGTCTAGGCAGAACAAGGAAAACTCTCGCTTCAAGTATCTGGGGGCTAGAACCAGCGCCGGCTTTTCGGCCAATCGTGTGGAACGTGAACTCGTCAAGTCGCTATTGGATCTGTTCTCGGACGCGGACAAACGGAATGTTTTTTATCGTGCGTTGGAGAAGCTGAAATTTCACCATCAGCTTTACCTGATGCCAGAGGGCGTGGCGGACGAAGTCTTGCGGATTCCGGAAAACACTCACCGGGTCATTGCGCTCTCCGGTCTCCTGGGCAACAAGAAAAAGCCTAGAGGTCGAATGGAGCTTGCTCTGCTTCGAGAGGATGGCCAACGAATCGTTCGCTTCAAAAATCTTAGCTCTGGCGAACAGCAAATTATTGTCCTGCTTGCCAAAGCTGTTTCGGCTGCGAAACGTGGCGCAGTGCTGCTGGTTGATGAGCCTGAGATCAGTCTGCATACACGATGGCAACAACTGCTCCCGAAGCTGTTCAGCGACATCGCCCGACAGATCTCATGCGCATTCGTGACTGCGACCCACTCCCCCACACTTATTGCTAACGCCACAGACAGCCTGAGCCACTGTTTCCTCGCAAAGTCTCAGGAGCTGACACTGCTGTCGCGTGATCAGTGTCATTCGGTAGAGACGATCCTTCTTGACGGTTTTGAAACATATACCCCTCACAATAGGGAGATCGCTGAGAGGTGCGCTGCGTTGGTAGCAAAAGCGATTCGGGCCATCAACCAAAGCCAACAGCCTGACTTCTCCGTACAGGAAGCACTGTTAGGCGAACTGTCCGCCCTCTTAGAGGTGATGCAAGAGAGTGGCGACAAGCAGAATCCTCGTTTCCAGCAGGACGTTCTGCTGATTGAACGCGCTCAGGACGCTATCAATGAGACCTTTGTGCTGGCTCGGGAAGAATTCCAAGCATGAGCGGCTCACCATTACCAGCGCCACCTGTGAAGCTATCCCGTAAAGAACGTCGTGAAGCCAAACGCCGCGAACAACTCACACTGCTGCGCAAATTTCAGAAAGAGTCTCAAGCTGGGGACAAAACAGTCTGGAAACGCCTCGGTGACAGCACCAACAACAAATGCGTGGCGCTCAAGAAACTCCTTCGAGAGCGATTGATGTCTCGCCAAGAGCCTCGGTGCTGCTATTGCAATCGCTGGCTGCTCAATACTGCGTACGCCAGCCCCATCGAGCATGTTCTACCACGATCGGTCTACCCACAATTTGCGGTCAGCGCACGCAACCTCGCGATCGCCTGCTACGACTGCAATGACCTCAAGAAAAAGGATGATTGGGGCAAGTATGTTAGATCTCACAAGCAATACCCTGGAGCGGATACGACGACTCACTTTTTTCACCCTCGCTACCACAGCTTTGATGACCACATCACCTATGTCCGAGTGGAAACGAATCGGCTGAAATACGTGAGCTATCGAGGCCTCACTGCACAAGGCCGCCATCTGTGTGTGAACCTGCTCAGCCGGGTAGTAGGTCGCGAAAGCCTGCAACACAGCACGCCTGGGCTCACCGACTGGTTGCAAGTCGTGGATCGCCTTAAAGCTGAACCGCTACCACCTTATCGTCCAGCCCTTGAAGCGTTTCGCACGGCGATCGATCAGGCAGTCGACGAGCGAGTCAAGGACGGTAGCAGACCAACCCTTCCGTCAGGCGCCTAAGAGAGAAGCAATGGATGGGTCGAAATGGCCGCCGGACAATCGTCATTGGTGGATCCTCTCCGGCTACCTTTCACGTAATCAGGAACCGTAAAATTTGACCGATGAAAAATACACTTCCCTCATGCACTTGCTGGACATACTGTCCAAGGCATGGCCGATAGCATGCGGATTCTTTGTGGTCGTCGCAGTGTATTCGCGCACGCGGTCGTTCTTTTTCATTTTCCACCAGATCCTGAAATGGCTCGGCCTGGAAGGGAAGTACACCAACGCACAGGATCAGACATTCGCAGATGATTATCTCGACCTGAACAAATTCAACCTCAAGACAGGGTTCAGGCTCGACACCGTGGGCGCCAAATCGCGCCTTCATATCTGGATGCTTGAACATCAACTGGAATTCACCGAGCTGCACGCGCTGGCTGGTATTTCCACGCAAACGATCTCAGCTTCGACGTACCGAATCGCTTGAGAATTTGGCTTACCAGAGGTGGTTTTTTCCTATTTGCGCTGTTCCTGGTCGCCATGTCCCAATTCATGCTGAACTCCAATTATGCCCTGCTGAAAGTCACAGCAACGGGCACGTGGTTCTGGGCCGGCAACAATGAAGTGACCAGCTTACGATTCGATTACCCGTCCCCATTGCGAGGTGACCCATGGCGAGTTCAGCAAGGCGATTGCCGATACACCGATGATGCCAGCCCGCTCTAAAGCACGTGGGATAACCGACTATCCCGTGGCTTCGAGGTCTAAGCAACGCTAGCGATGAAGACGTCATTCTACGAGGCGCTGCCATCCCTGGGCTCGGCGTATCCTTTGCCAGCAAACATCTGCGGATGATGTCGCCCACGAAATTTGCCGTGCTAGACGGTGTTCTCAGCACAGGATTAGGATTAGCCCTAAACGCTAAGGGCTACCATCTTTTCATGAGATGCCTGAGGAATTTTCATGCCTACCATAGTATTCCGACTACGTTGGCGGAGCTGGAGGCCGGAATTTTCTTGCTTGTGCGGCAGGGCGTTAGATCAAAATAGCCCAGCGGAGCTGGACGTAATGGGAAACTCCACATCATCTTTCGGGAGTCTAGCTCCGTGTTTTTATCTCGGAAGGGTCAGCGGCTGAGGAATGAGATCCAGTCGGCACCCTGGCCGCAGAACCAACTATGTGAGTTGCGAACCGAGAACACCGGCCTAATGGTTTGATGCGTCAACACCTTCGCGCACAGACACCAAGGGATCCGCAAAACGCAATCAGGAGGCCGCGCGGCAAGCTCTTAGGGGATGCCGTTATCTAGGGGCGGGCACCTCAGCGGCCTGCATCCTAGCCTCCTCACGTCGAGCGACGCTCGCCAGACAGCGATCAATGAACTCCAGTTCCTGTTTGAGTCCTGCGGCGCTTTTCTCCAGAACGCTCAATGCTGCGAGATGTTCCTTTTGTACTTCCTGCGGCGCCCTGGCTAGCCCAGCCAGCTTTCTCCGACTTCTCTCGATTTTGTCGGTGACCTCGGCAAGGCACTTCTCCCCAGCCTCCTTCTTCAGCGAGGTGAAAAGCTGGCACTCCAAGAAACGGACGGCATCATAAATCCTCAAGACCTCACTGCTGGTCTTCGAATGCACGAAGTTCAGGCTGCCCTCATCGAAAGCGTGATGCTCCTGGTTTTGTCCCCCCCAGTTGACGAGATCATTCTTGATGAAATCGAAATGAGACGAGTCGTAGTCAATGAACGGCTCGACCAGCTTGAATGTGTGTTCGAGGCTGACTTGCAGGTACATGCTTTTCTTGAGCTGCGACTTATTGAAATTAGCAGTGACTTTAACGCCGTTTTCGATGCAGAACTCAAGCACCATTGATTCAAACCAGATACGGCAGTACAGCAGCGCCTGACGAACGTCGAAAACCGACAACGCTACATGAATCTTTTTCTGGAAGCCCCCTGCGTGATCGATCACCACGATGCCTTTGTTTGTGTAGCTCAGTACAAGGTTTGTGTGCTGGTCACACTGAGGATGACGGTCGGCGATGATGCAGAAGCGCTCCCAGAAAAGGCGATCATGGGTGGTAACAACCATTTGGATCCGTCGCAGGTAGGCATCACTGAAGAATAGATCGATGATGTTGGATCGGTGATCCGTGTCGATCGCATTGACGACGTCATCAAACACGATGAGAGGGAAATTGTTCTTCTCGGCCATAGCCAATAGAATGGATAACCCCAGTGCTCTAAGATGCCCCTCGCTGAGGACTGCAAACGCATCAAGCATAGATCCGTCCACGTTGCTGATCTTTATTCTGTAGCTTTCCGCAAGCTTCTCAAAGCTCAACGCTGCTATCTGCTCATGGTCATCATCGTGATTGTTGATTGCTCGGTAATACTCGGCAGCCTTGGCCTCGATCCCCGTGATGCGAGCCTTTTCGAGCTCAAGCTTATAATCGAGCAAGTCCTGATAGAGCGTTCGATACTCTGTCTCAAGATCCTTGAGCAACTGATTGAAGTGACTGTTATCGACAGCATCGTTGAGCAAGGCTGTCTTGCGCCTTACGAGGTCAATCATGTTGGTGTTCGCGGCTCTGAATTCGAGTTCCGCGCGAGTTTTGCCGTCGAACTGCCGCTTCAACGACTCATCGACCCCTTGAAGTCGTAACACCTGGGTGTCAAGCCGCGCTGCCTGAGCTTCCGCCTGGCCAACCTCCCTGCGTTTGCGCTCACAGGTACGCAGGTATGTCTCGATCTCGTCTGAACTTTCGGCACAAAGCATCAAGTACAAGCCGAGAACAGACGGCGCAACCTCTGACCGATCGGTAGCCGCATGAAATTCCGAAAGCACCGCCTCTAACTCGTCGATGTTTAACGGACAGGGTACGTCCGCAGACACGTTGCCCTTCAGCGCGCTGACCCCCGTCGCAACCTTGGAAGCCCAGAGCGCAATGCGAGCGTCATTTTGCTGCCGGGATTGCTTCAAGGACTCCAAAGCGCCTAGTGCTTTGATTTGCTCACGCGCTCTTTCGAACGGGTTAACAACAACCCTATCAAGAGGTGTCAGACATGCGGGGCAGGTTTCTCCCGAATGCATCTGCTCAATAGCTTGCAACGCCTCAAAAACGGCGCGGTAATTCACGTCGCTCACTCGTTGAAGAAATGCCTTCTCAATGTCAGCTCTGCGGTGGAGCAATCTCTTCGCGATGGCACACGCACGCATCACTTGGCGCATAGGAATAGCAATAGGGGCTTTGGCTGCTCGCAGGCGTTCTGCCCCACGAATATGCATGCCTATCGTTTTGCGCAGTCGCAACACCTTTGGACGAATTTCGAACTCCTGATCAGGCCTCAGCCCCAGAAGGTTACAAATCTCAGCGATCGATTTTTCAAGGTATGCCCTGTGCTTGCGCCGCATCTGGCCCTGTGCGGCTTGGGTGCTTTCCAAGGTCGCAACCGCCTCAGCTTGATCCGGCCTCATGAAAGCTTTAAGCGTGAAACTATCGGGGCGGACGAAGCGCGAAATGACCTCTTGGAGTTCCTCCAAGCCGAATAACGTGGCCAGTACATCACTCTCGCCACTACCTGTGTCTTTGGAACCTAGCAGGGAAAATTCCTGAAGACGGTTCCGGTCAATGAAACAGCTCGACCAACTGATGCTCGGCGTGACCTTGAGCCTATCTGTTCCCATGAGCGAGAGCTGTGGCTTGCTATCTCCCCGTTCGATGTACTGCTTGACCTTGGTCTTGCGCCTGGCTGCTTCCTTGATATCGCCAGTGGTGCAAATTTCCAACGCTTCACACAAAGAGGACTTTCCGCCGCCATTCGGTGCGTAGAAGATATTTTTTAGCTTGCTGAAGCGAATGAAGGTACCCTTGTCGTCAGAGCCAAATTCCCCAAAACCTCGGAAGTTTCTTACGCGAAGATAGTCCAGCGTTCCCAAACCGGACGGCGGTATCCGATCAAGTTCAGGCCTGTTATCGAGCACCTTCTTGAAACGGGCAGCGATGCGCTGGTAGTTGCGCCCCAACAATTGATCAGCCACTGCCGTGATATGCGATTTGATGTGATCGGAATAGCGCCCCTTGCTTTGATTTGCCTGGTACATACACCAGAACAGCACCAAGTAAGCGTCGGAGCGCCCTTCAAGATTCTGCCTTGCGAAACTCAAAAGATACTGACTCATCACGCCTCCTCCCTGGTTGGTAGCAGCGTAACCGGCCTAAAATCGGAATGCCATTACCCCTTGCCTCTCCGGGAGCGGCAAAACAAATTGATTTGAGCTGGAGCTTAAGGACGCGTGCGCTACGCTTAATCACTTCGCCCCCCAGGAAAATGCTCGTGATCCTAAAGAAAGCTGCAGTAGGGCCATACCGATCCATCAACACGTCCCAAAGCGTTGCCATTGATCCTCATGTCACTGTGCTGGTTGGGATGAACAGGGAAAACGGTCTTTTTTAAAGCCTTGCATAAATCCAATGACGCGCTGGGGGAGGAATCTTTCAACCCCACCGACGACTATCCCCGGAGAAACCTTACCGCCTATCTGCGCAAACATGAGACTGAGCCCGAGATGGCCGTGGAGTTCACCTTCCAACCGACTAAGGCCAAACGTGAATCTATCAATAAAGCCCTTCACACAAAGTTGGGTGAAAGCTTCACCTTCACCGTGAGCCATAACTACAGAAATGACCGATCAATCTGCGTTGGCGCGGACGAAGCCCCAGTCATGGAGGCGATAGCCAAGACGCCCGGGCTGTCCTCCGATGCCGTTCACGCGCTTTCAAGCTCAGCCTCGATTCGCGCTGCTTACACCAGCCTAGGCCAGATCAATCTGACCGATGTAGATACCCAATTTGCGGAAGGGCTGAACAAAAGAATCGACGCGTCTCCTTGGAAGGACAGCCCGATTACGCATTACGAGGTATGGCAAAAACTGTCACCGATGCTGCCTAAATTCCTGTACTTCAGCAATTACGACCTGCTTCCAGGCAAGATCAATCTCGCGGACTTGAGAAGTCGCCTTGCGACTGTGAAGAGCAATCCGACCAAAAAAGCACTGATCGAGCCCAAACATCTATCCATCCTTGCGTTGTTGCGTATCGCAGGGCTCGACCTTGATGACTTCGATGGGAACCTGCGGTCTTTGCACCTCAAATTCAGATGCAAGCCGTGGTATACGGAAGAAGAGTATGCGGCCTTGACCAAGGTCGGCCGTCACATTGCCACTGGTGGTTGGTTAAGCAAGGTGTTTTTAAAGGCAATGGGGGTGTCACTTCTGATGGTGAGCGTGGCCCTGCTCACCCCATGGTTTAGCTAAGTCGAGCACCTTCGATAAGCATCCATCCAACCAATCTGTTTTCAATTGGGTAGGTGACTTGGCCGGACGCATACGATTCGTCAGCGATTACGAAACGCGGGGCAGTTTCCCACCTTGCCATATTCAGCTACCTCCTTCGTAACGCTGAGACTCAGTGACTTTGCACTACGAGGTAGATAGACACTCCCAAGGTGGCGATAATCATCACCGCAAAGCCAAAAAGTAGCTGTTTAAGCTGCCTTAGGCTGGCGTCCTGTTCAGACTTCTGGCCCTCGGAGTGGGCCTGCTGCTGTCGTAAGCCCAGCCTAAGCTCGACAAGCGACTGAATGCAGGCCGAGTTGTCGGCTTGCAGCATTCGGCCCTGCTCCGTCACTAGGTAGTGCAACCGTTCTCCCTGCTCTAGCATGGCAGTTTTCAGGTCGGCCCGGGTTTGATTGGCGGTAACGACGATCAGCCTTTCTAAACGCCGGACACCTTCCTTTTCCAAGCTACGCAGATTTTCAAATAATGCACTCAGCTCCTGATCTAAATGCTCTTCCCCACTCTGACTAGCTGACTGCAACCGAGCGATCAGTTCAGCTTGGTGTTCGTCCATCCTAGTGTGACTGCCGATGCCGAGAGTTTCTATCGCATGCAGAGCTTCGGTCTTGGCCAACCGTTGGTTCTCAATGGACGCCTGCAACTGGCGACTTAATTGGGAGAGATTTCGATGACTCGCCTCACTCAGCCCCTGAACCACCTCCAAAATGACAGCCCTGCTAGCCTGCGCCGCATGCAGTTGCATAAGAATCTTCGTCATGCCCTCACGAAAACGTAGCGCACCAGTATCAAGCATGGACTGCCCATGCATCAGAAGCTCTTGAAGGTGCTCATCCAGTTTGCCGCCAATGGCAACATCCAACCCCGCAACGGCTTCCAGGATTTCCTGATGGGTTAGATGCTGAACCTGCGCAGCTGATGCAAGCTGGGTCAGCTGACCGAGGCTTTTCCGGGCTACTTCGCTCAGCTGGTTTAACTGATCGCGAGTCGTCGCAAAACTCGTTACAGCTGTTCTGACGCCTTCTGAAAGTCCAAGGATCTCCGCCTTGACGTATTGGGATTGCTTGCTTTGCTCGTCCAAAACCACGACCAAGTCAACTTTAACCGCTTCGGCGAGCCTAGTGGCGTCCTGCTGCGCATCAAGGAGTGCCTGAATCTGCTCATCCAGAGGCGGACTATTGTCTGGATAGTGCTTAGTGATAATCCGCGCGATCTTCGTGGACTGGGTTTGCAGACGTTCCTGTTTCTGAGAAATCTCTTTTTCAAAGGGAAAGAGTGTTTGGTCAAGAATCGTCGACAACTCACTTTTGAATGGTGGAATGAGGATATCGATCAGCAGCTCAGTTAAATCCTGCTTGGCGGCGGCTCGACCTTCTTCAGCATTTTTATCCATCATGTTGAGGACTTTCCAGAATAGAGCTTTTCAGCTTCGCTGATGATGAGGTGTGAATTCATCAGCGCGAGGAATTTTTCAGTCGGGGTCTGGCTTGTAACAATTTCAGCCGTGGACGCCTGCAGCGTAGCTATAAATTCCTCTTCGATATGCCGCTCGAAATGCTGCGCAATTTCCTGCGACTCGCGCATACGTGCCACGCTTCGTTCCAACTCTGAATCCAAAGCTAATAGTCGAGCCTTGTATGCTTCACACTTCTCAATTTTTGCCTCAATCTGCCGTAGCTGACCCTTGATCGTGGGCAAGACAGTCGTTTGGGACTGCACCTGCAACCGCAGAGTGTTAAGAAAATGACCATGCGCAAGCTTGATATGAAATTGCCGACTCTTCTCGACTCCATGCAGCAGCATCGCAACGTCGTTTTTGAAGCTGGAAGAAAAAAAGTAGCCGTCCCTTGAATAATGATCGAGATAGTATTCCATCGTGAGAAAATCACAATCGTCAAAATCATCGAAGGATAGCGCTTGAATGAACGCTTGAAGGGGAGCCTGTAGATCCCCACCTAGAGCACCCAGAAGTACTGACTCCATTGCTTGAGCCAAACTTCGGTATCGATCTTTTAGCAGGTTTTTTTCGATGGATAGCGTGTCCTGTAAAGCTGAGACGCTCTGACCTCCTTGGCTGATCGAATGCGCCGGAAAGAAAGACTCAATCAGCAACGAACTGTCAGCTTCAAGGAGGGAATTCAGAGCGAGCGCCCAACGTTTGCTCATGGCGCACTGTGCTTCTAGCTCCAACTTGCGCTCTAGGAGCTCCGCCGTAACATCACTGCCCTCTTGCAACGAATAGAGCTTACGTATCTGAGACTCAATGCCTTTGAACTCTGCATCAAGACCCGTCTTGTGCTCTTCGTATTTCGCATGAAAAGAGGCGATCTGCCCCGTTACCACCTGATCCAGTTGGAAGGCGGCGTACAATCTTGAAAAAGGGCCAGAAGACCGCTTGATATCATTGATCAACCGCCGCCTTGTAGTCTCTACCAACGGGCTGAAGACGGAGTAGTAATCAGGATCACCTGCGGCAAGCTCACTGGCAGAATCGCCAAGCTCAAGTACGTAAACATTGTCGTGAAAGGACGGAGGAATCTGGAGATCGAGAGTCTGGATTTCTGCGATCATCAATGCCCTCAGACCGGCTTCATCATGAGGTGATGTCAGCAAAGAGTTTCGAACGCTGGTCAGCGAAAAGCAGGAGGTTAGCACTACCCTAAATCGAACGGGTTGATGCACCCAGTTAGCCAGCTCTTCCAGCTCTAACCTCTCTGGTCGTATGAAACTCAAGCTGCTCGCATCGGTGACCAACAATACTAGATCCGCCACAGTCACGTAACGTCGAGCAAGTATCGCAACCAACTCACGCTCATGCGCGTTGCGTGCATCCAATCCTGGAAGATCGATCAATCTTACATCGACGTCCAATGAATCCTTGGCTTTGGGCGGAAACAATCTTGCAGGAATCAGGATATCTGTCAGGACAACATTTTGAACATCGCCTTTTTCAACCCGATGGCGTGCTATAGCCAATGTTTGAGTAGCCTTCGTCTGCTCAAGAGGCCCGCTGCTGCCAATGTACCAGTAGTCATCGCTGGAACGCCCATAGCGAAGGGCCATAACTGTCGCAGACTTTCCCCGGGCCTGTTCACCCCGCAGAACTGACACAACCTCACTCTCCGTGTCTGATCCCAGCCCCAACAAATCCAAAATCAAAGTGGTTTTGCCTACTTGGGTTGCGCCGTAAACAACCACTGTAACCTGTTCGGAGCCCTTAAGTTGCGCACTCAGTTCCGGAGCTAATTCACGGACAAAACGATCAAAGGCCGTCAGGGCCCAATCATGGCGATGACGGTGCCGCTCAAGCCACAAATTGGGTTTGGGCACGATCTATCTCTGCTGTAAGGTTTCGCCGAGACGTATTTAGCGCGCGCAGGGCTCTCGCCAAAGCATCACGTTCCGAAAATTGATGAGAATCGATGCCGTAAGCCAGGCAAAGGTTATGTTCGAGTCGTTCTTCGATTTGCTTCATGAGCTCATCGAAATGCTCAAGGCTTCCTTCTACCAAATGATCTTTGAAACGCTCAATGGTCGCGCCAATGAAATTACGTTTCGCGACGTTATAGTGATTGATCGAGCTGGCAGCTTTGTAGCCAATAAATCCTAGCCCCATCAAACCCGCCGCTGCGATAGAAAGCGTCGCTCCGAGCCCTGTTGCGATCCCCCCAGTCAATACAGGAATGACATCCACGCTACCATCAATCGCTAGATCTACGGCGGTGATTGCCAAAAGCGCTCTACCGACCTGCAATGCGTTATCGGTGAACCCAGGGAGGGTGTCCTTAATATCCTTCGCCAGGGCTGCTGGGTCGTATTTGACGAGCTGGGTTGTGTCTACAGTCTGGTGCTGGAACAGAGTCATCCCTTGACTCATCCGCAGATACTCCATCGTCAGCGCGGGAAGATATTTAAGTGCAGTGTCAAATTGGCGAGTACCCACTGTGGCCGGTTCCAGATGGTTTTGGCTATCCGCGTTATCCAGTAGAAGACAGACGCTTTTCTGAAGCTCACTCGCACTACTCAACTTGCTGCTCGGAGCCACTGCTGTCCCATCAACCTTCTCATAGCCTAGAAACTGGCTAGGTTGATTTGGGAGGTGCTTGGAAAATATCCCGCCGGAGCTGATTTGATCAGCAATTCCTAGCTGGAATTGCTGATCTGCGACTTGGGTTAACGCCAGATAGATCGCGTGTACTGGTGTTTGGCCGCCCTGTCGCTGCCAGTGCTTGGTGATGCGATCGATGTAGCGCTGTTCTGTCTCGCTGGTCTTCAGCATGACGAAGTCCACGACATTTCTGCCGACGTTAGACCAGCCCTCCTCCTCCTCAGCAAACGACCTCTTAGCAGCATCTGTCGCACGAGCGGCATACAACCCAACATGCTGGTGAAGGCTTTTCTTATATTGAACTCGGTAATCGATCGCTGAACGGCGGAATTTTTCAAGTATTTTATTCATTAGCCCTTCACTGGCAGTGGCCGAAGCTCCTGCATCGTCGACCAATGTTTCTAGAAAGACGACCGCATCATCGAGCTCAAGCTCAAGTACCTCACGCAAATCAGCCAGTCGTTGATGGTAGACGTCCACTTCAGGCTCGGCGTAGCTAAGTAAGGCTTCACGCAGTTTCGGAATCCAGCTGGCTTTATATTCGTCCCCCCGCCCGACACAAACAATACGGTTGATCTGGCCCAGCGGTACACTGCAGCTCTGTGCTGCTGAGGCGCGAACTTCATCGCGCGCCTCTTCGGACTGGTTCTCCGTGCGCCCGATAGCAATGATCGGCTGGCGTCCGGGTAACGCCCGCTCAAGCATATCAACCAACACCTCTTGAGTGGACTGAGTGGCCATGGCTTTGCCATTCGTAACGAGGATACTGCCAGTCACATGCTTGAGCGTCTCTCGCATTTCCTGCTGCCAAGCCCCATTGCTGCGGTTTAGCTTCTCGTACCCTGGGAGGAGTAGAAAACCTCCGCGTCCTCCAAAATAGCGCTTCGGAACGTACAGGCGTAGCAGCAAATAGTGCTCGCCGGCTGAGAAAGTGCGTAACTCATTGAGCAACGTTACTTGATCAATCTGATGTTCTTGTCCATGCTCATCCACACCATACGCAGCAGGGGTATCGCTGTCACACTCCACCACAAATAGGGGGCGACACTCTCCTCGCCCCGGGTTATCTGGCAGCCAGTCCTCTAGATCGTAAAGCTCGCGTAGTAGATGCGTTTTACCAGCACCTTGGGTACCGCCAACGGCCACAAAGAGATTGGAATGCATCTCACGGATCACCAATAATTTGCGTAACAGCGAGCGGATTTTTTCTCGCTCTTGGGTACTGCGCTTGAACTGGACGGCGATGCCGAGGCTTTGTCTCAGTGCTTGGATGACCGGATCCATGAGCGAGGCATACATAGTGAAACTCCTTGATTTCGGACAGATCCTAGCCAAACAGCAGGCAAAGGCGATGATATTTTATCGACCGGAAGAGGCGATTATTTAGAAAATTCGGAGAGCAGAAATAACAGGAGGAAAAACCCTGCACCCATTCACCAGCGGAGGTAGGACGGCAACCATATTTTCATCTAGGAAAAGATCGTCCGCCCAAAGAAATGATTCGCAACGCAGCAACATCTACACACCACGCCAAACGCCTTCCCCCGCCCCCTCAGCAACCGAGCTAATGGTTAGCTTCCGATCCACCCTGCAGTCCTGCACAATTTAGAGCACTGGAATTGCCCCCTGAGCAGTGCTATCCACCTGAGTTAAGGATTAAGCGCCAGGCTAACCGCCAGTATCAGAGATCCACACCTGTACCCGCACTAAAAATACGTTTTGGTCGATGCTCACATTTTGGGCAGCTGGGATTCCTTAACCAGTTGTGCATTTATATAGCTATGTTAATGTGTTCCTTTGGCGCATTTACATAGCTATGTAGCTACCACAAAATGTCATAACAGTAGCCCAAATTTGAATGGAGCAGGCGCATGGAAATTTCGTATATCGACCCAAAAACGGTTCTGAGCCCTCGTGATAGCGTTAAGAACCTAGAAATCTTGTATGACGGCGGCTCAGGATCATTCTCGCTAGCCCGCATGGAGTGGGAAGGAAGAGATGCTCATGGCTTTCGGTGGAATGGATATACCGACAGAAAAACGAATAAGGTAAACAAGGGAAGTCCCATCTCTACCGGTTATCCGATATGGATGATCCTGCCTACGGAAATGGTTCAAGCAATGGATTTTGACAGGATAATCAATCGTAAGTCGCTCAACCAAAGGGTTGTCGGTGAGATAAAAACCTTGGTCGATAGCCTTAAGGCTAAGGATCCAGACGGGTTTTCATTAACCTATGAAGCCGATGCTACGGGAATTGATAGCAACGTGATCGAAGAAATTAAGGAGGCGCTGTTGGGCGATAAAATCAGCATAATCAGCGTTAGGGAGAAAGGGAATGCGACGGTGTTCAACGTAGCGTACTCCTGACGAAACCCACTCCAATTTTTCCGACCGAAGAGTTGTCTGACGCTGAGGTGAAATTACTATCTCAGCGCTGACTTGACCGTAAAGCGCCCACCTGGATTCGGATACTTAGCTGGAGTTGAACAGTTCAGTTGCATCCAATGCACTCGCCCATCAGAGCCCCAGATCAGTGGCCATGTAATCCTCAATGGCCTCGTCCAACGACTGCCCCTCTGTCATCAGACGCCATTGCAAATGACGCCTCAGATGCCGACTCAACCGCGACCGCACTTGCACATACCCAACGCCATCCCCTTTAGACAAATTACGGGAATCCAGAGCGGCTCTCAGAGCCAGGGCAGCAGCAATTCCGATATCTGAATCGTGAATCCTTTCCGGCTGATCTAGCCCCGGCATCCGTAGAAAGCTGTCGAGCCCCTGCTCCAATAACTTCTGCAGGTCGTCACCGAAGACAACTGCAGCTTTGCGCCAAACCCGTGAATCAAAATCAATATCCACAAGTCCCCGACCTTTAAGGCTGATACGGCTGTTGTCCGACATCAGTATTGAACATTACGTAGCTAGCCCAGTTTCAAAAGCTGATTTTGCAACCAAATTGAAAAGCAGCCGGCTTAGCAGCCGAAAATGCGACTCCCTTCGCCGTCTCGCTCCATCAATAATTAAAGGTCAGCTGTCAGATAAACGTAGTGGCCTGGAGTCATCGGTTTCCTAACCGTTCCGTTGGTTATGTGTAGCTCAGAAAGCTTTAGAGAGCACTCCAACAGGAGTGTCCATATAGATGGCGTGCTGGTTCTCTGAGGAAACCTGGTTGAAATCTGGATAGACCTCAGGAAGAGCGAACCATCAAAGCCTTCTTCACGATTGCTATCCTCAAGCACTGACTTGACAGCCTGTTCAAGTTCAGCGGTTTCCTTAGAACGATGCACAGAGGTCGTAAGCGTTTCTACCAACCATATTTGTCTAACCCAAAAGTCAAAGACGGGGGCGTCCGTTGTTCACCCTCAAATCATCTAGGGCTCAGGTCGCTCTAAATACGCGCCTCTGAACCCAGCGTGAGTAAACGCAGGCCCAACAAACTATAATAATCAACAAGTTAACCACCACAAAAAAATATTCCCGACTCTTGAATTTCTCCATTAGTTCGTCTACACCTTGATTAGTAGTGATTTAAAGATAAAAATAAAAAAGCTATAAAAGCAGAGGCGCTCATGCATTATTCATCAAAATCACATGCAGCCTGGGCCACAAAGATATTGGTCGTTTATCTGATTTGCGGAGGATGGTTTTCCTTAAGAATTTCTGAAGCTTCAGCGTCAAATGACGGAATGTTCGCGACCACTGAGAATCAGCATCCGACAAGCTGCTTTGCTGTACGACGCAAAGAGAGGATGGGGTTCGAGAAGTTTTCTACTAGTTCATCAGTCACCGATGAATCAGAAAAAAAAGGTGCTACGCCCATAAACTACCCATTTGAAAATTCAGCCATGACCCCTCCGTCAAGAGCTTATGAAGACCTGATCTCAAATCACGCTGTGGATATTATCTGCATCGGAGACCATGTAATTATCACTGATGCAATTTATACGAATGGAGGGGAAATATTTGTAATGGCGAACAAGTTGACAGTTAATGCGCCAATCGACACCAGAATCTACTTTGATATAGCAAAAAGATCTCGGTACGTTCGATGCGACGTCTCTATTGGAAAACCGCTAGAAGATTTCTTTTCGAGCTATCACAGGAAGAATCCTGAAGGAGTGTTAGTAAATGAATCATTTCTGGCCCCTGAATATCCAAGTGGGGCACTTTTTCAGTTCAGTCCAGAGCCGAATGATGTACGCAATGGGACGCCGCCCCCTCAACCTACGGAGGATGATCGACAGTTAACCAAGAGTGGAGCAATCACCATATTTGCAAAAGAGATTTTCATTAAAGACTCCCTTAGGGGTAGTGGAGTCAGAAATGGTGATCTATGTAACGGTAGTGCTCCACTCTACGCGCTCCAAGCCGGGGGCGTTCGCGGTGGAAAAGGTGGGCTTGGTTCTCCCTCGACCTGCCCTTACTACGCAAGTAAAGGTATTTTCAGGTGCGCCGAAAAAGTATTAGTCAACAGTGGAGTTAATGCCTCCCCAGGGCCAGGTGGTGACGCTGGAAATATATATATCTATAAAATAGACGGCGCCCCATTCGATCAATCCAGCAGAGACATGCTTATAAGCAGCAGTAATATAGAGGGCGGGGCAACTGGGCAAGCTAAGATATTTAGGACGATAAATGCAAGAGAAATAATGGACGGTGTGTCTACAGATATTTGCAATCGCCCCCCCTTGGGCAGTTATAGTGCTTCACAAGCAGGCAACTCAGGTAAGGTATCAATTGGGAAATCAAACGTAGTTGAGGCGTTACAGCGAATTGAAAACTTTGCAACACTTGGTGACGCTCGGCCCACATCAGACCTCCGAGATTTAGTTCTTCGGTCTCGTACAAATCGGTCAGTGGTGCATCGAAGCATGGTTGAGTTCCTGCGTAGCCAGCTATCACAAGCGGCCTTGCTAGCTGAAATGCAATGGGCGACTTTCTTGGCGGATAGTTTTTCAGGTAAAGGCAGCCTTGATATTCCTAGTATTCAACCCTACACCTCTGTTGCTGCTGGGCTATCAAAAGCTTCATCTGCTGGCTTACTCACAATGACAGAGGGTTTGGTTAGGCGACTTGCTAGCCTAGATATATCGCCTTCAAATAGGGATCCGATTTTTTCATATTTCCGTGCCAAAGGTGGTGCATTTGCCGTTGTAAATTCTGACGCACTAACAACCTTGAGCGGAAAAACAATAAATGAAGACTTAGCCATTATAATAGAAACTACGGCAGCACAGCTTGAAGAACTAGTAAACCTAGAATCCGCACTAAATGAACAACTGTATATTTCAAGACGCCAGATCTTACTAAATCAGGTAAGTAACATCCAAAAGCGGCTGCAAGAGTTAGAGGCAATCCCTAAAAAATATGGGGCGACGTTCGAGGATTTGGCCGCATCTATTCGAGAAGCAGCGCCCGCGATAGCTGCATTTGTAGGAGCCGTTGCGTCTGAAAATTATATCGCTGCCGGTCAGGCGTTCCCTGCTGCGGTGTCCAGCATAAATGAAGTATATTCAATTGCATATGGTGAGGTATCAAGTGGTGCAGAGAGTACGGCAATCAGTGATATTAAGCGCTCAATAACTCAATTAAATAAAGACATGGAAAATCTGTTCTCAACTTATACAGTCGAAAAAAACACACTTGGTGAACGGCGCTACTTTTTTGCGACGCGTGAACTGGCTGCGAGACAGCGATCAATTACTAGGCTTGACGCCAGACTTCCTCTAGGTGAAGACCTCATAAAACATGCATTCATCTCTTATTTTACCGACCCAATGCAAAACAAATCGCACCTAATAGAAAACCTTCGAGAAATCGCTGTATTTATGAGTGGACGCACGGAATACACACCAATGCTCAGACTATCACCGTTGAATAGGAGTTGTAAAATCAATTCAAAACATCAGCAAAGCTTTGCAGACTGCCTAACACTTCCACCAAGCTCACGGTATCGCATAGCATCGACAAAGATTGGCAGCAGGAGTTTTCCTGCGTGGATAGTGGCACCCAGCCTTACCCATACAATATTGCCAAATTACCGAGCACCAATCAAAGTATCTAAATCAAGCACACCATATTAAATCTGGAGCAATTCCCTATGAGAACCTATATATACATCGCAGCAATTTTAACAATAACTTCCTGCGCCCAGGCGCCTGACAATTCAAGCATTAGAAGGACATCTCTAGCGAGTGTCGGGGCTTCGTGTCAATCCTTAGGCGATGAATGCGACAAAAATCACCCGTGCTGTGGCACCAATATATGCGTTGCCGCTGGTACCTATGGCGGGATTTGTGAAGAAAAGAAATAGGAAGCTATTGATTATGCTATTCTATAATCGAGTTTCATGGGCGAAGTAACTTAAACCTTCGGCTATGAAAAGTGCATTATACCCTTTGATGTCAAAATAACCTTTGAATTTGGGGCGCCACAGCTCTACTTAAGCATGGCGCCGTGCTTAATCTTATTCTTTCTGCCTTTACTATGTTTACATAAGCACGCAGAAATAATCACTTCTCTGCGAAAATATAGAGATAGGCAATCACACGTTACTTATCGGATGCTCCTATCGAGCCGCCATAATCCCGCGTTATTCTGGCCATAGAATGTTCACAGCAGGTGGCCTACCTCCCAGACTACTTTCAGGTGAAAGAGCGTTGGCCAACGCATAGAGTCTTCTGGCGCCCTCCTCTCGTCCAGGGAAAGGGAAGAAGTTAAACGTGGTGGTGAGATTCAGTCTGGTGCGGGTCTCCTCAATGTCGGTGATTGTGCTCGCAGAAATCATGACACCGTCCACGGTTGGCTTGTATCTCACTCGTTCAAAGGCATCCTGCTCAGCATCAAAAAACTTCCGTATTGCCTTGGACAACGTATCGAGTGCACTGGCGGGGGTTTGAGAAACTAGAATGTGGTGCCCGGGAAGTAAGTCGTCGATATTCACAGCGATAAGACCAGGATTTCCAGACTTGCCGATTTGCTTGGCACCCTCGCGAAGCCTTGAAGAAAAGCTTTTGGGCTCATAGATTTTTTTGCACGCGATAGAGTAATCGCCCATGCCGAAATCGACGATTATATCGGGCGGGTCGACAAGCTGCGCTTTCCTCATTTTGCGTTTGAGAGCGGTTAGCAGCGTGAGCTCCCACAGCGCATCTTTGCCTTGTGATTTGACGCGACTAGATAAGTTTACGTCTGCGCCGGAGATCCTCTGTAACGCTTCGTCAATCCCGGGCTCGTGCTCCAGCTCAATGATGATGCGAGCAATTTTCTCCGCATAGACAGTGTTGATTCCTGTCACGAGATCTGGTGATTTATCGCTCTGCCATTGTTTTTCGAGTTTTCGAGCGTCGGAAAAGAGCTTGTGCAGGACACTGCCAGTTGTGAATCGTATTCCCCGAGCCCCTATGGAATTGACGGCTTCGTCTACAAGAAAAACGATTTCGGCATAGGTTGCGCTCTTGAAATCAAAGGTTTCACTTTTCACGCTGCTTGGACTCATTGACTGCACAGGCCAGTAGTAGCATATCCATACGCAGTTGTGTGAGCTTCTACTTTGCTGGTCATGGTGAGGCACGCTAATGCCCGTATGATCTCCCGCAGCATCCACCAATCTCGCGGAGAAGGATCGTGCTGGGGCGATGGAAATGATTGACCCCAGGCTGATATCTAGAACTTGAGTCAGAACAGCGAAGAAACGAATTCAGCGACTGGTTCTGGCAGCAGATCTTGCGGGTGATCTCCACCGAAAGTGGCCAGCCCGCTCTTTCCTTTGATGACTCCTGAGCTGATCACATCACCAGTCTGGACACGAACCACATCAACCTTCACCTCTACCCTATCGGGAATCATCGACCACTCTGTCGCCCTATCCTCCCAATGCAGGATCGAAGGAAATACCAATATGTCCTGATCCGTCCGCTGTGCCTGGGCCAGCGCATCCTCAAAATTCGCAGCAACACCACCAATCCTGATCAGACGAGTTTTTGCACTCAAAGCGCTGGAAATTATCTTGGACGTATTACGACCAGATCCGTCGTAGACATGATCTCCGTACTCACCGTCGTTGGGTGTTGAGATATAGATCCGGTCGGCAGACGTGATGCGTGCCGAACCATTCTGTTGAGGTGTCCAGTTGTGCGAATCAGCACAGCCGGCAACCGCTGCAGCCATTGCGAAAATCAGTAGGAAGCGCATGACAACATCCTTGTATTGGCCTACACGGCTTTGAGTTGCTGAATATCTAAGACGTAGAGCATGTGCAGGATAATCTAAGCAGTCAATGTCGGCTGATAGATATCCCTGGCCGGTAGCCACACGCCTCAAGCCCGCTCAACGAAGGTAGAGGTGTTTAAGTAAGGGTCTGTCGAATACGGTACAGCCCTTGCAGGCTGGCTACATCGAATTTCTAGACGCGGACGGCAAAGCATTTGAATATTGACTACAGAAGTGAAAAGGCAAGATGAGTGGTACAGACCTATCCCAGAAGCTCACGAGTAGATTCAGCCATACCGAGCTGGGCGTCGGGATGGCCTTGGTCACCGTTGCTTTCTGGACGATCTGGATAACCAGTACCCGCTTCGCTATGCGAGGTGTCGAACCACTGGATCCTGTGTTGTTAGCGTTCATACGATTCGGTACCGCGACGCTCGTTCTCGCTCCCTTCTGGTGGCCGCTCAGGGGTATTCCACGTAACTGCTCACCCCTTATCTGCACCGGCCTACTGTTCGCAGGATTACCTTACCAATTCATGGTTCTCTAGGGGCTGAAGGTAGCTCCAGCGTCCGAAGCTGGCCCACTGCTCACAGGTAGCCTACCCTTTTTTGTAATCTTCATCTCGGTAGTCACCGGAGAGCGCATTTCCAAGGCCAGGTTGATCGGGGTGGGGCTGATCAGTCTTGGAGTGATAGCCATCACCGGCAGCAGCTTGTTTAGTGCAGAACAAAGCCATTGGCGGGGCCACGTGATCATCCTCGGTGCAGCGTTTTCATGGTCAATTTACACAATTGCCTGTCGCCGCAGCGGGCTCTCGGCGCTTCAGGCCGCTGCCTGCGTCAGCCTCTGGTCTACGCTCTTGCTCCTTCCGCTGGGGGCTACCCGTATTGTGTGGTCTATTCAGGTCGCGCCATCTACGGTGCTTCTGGAGCAAATATTGGTGCAGGGGCTCATTGCCGGCGTCCTTTCGCTGCTCGCCTATACGACGGCTGTAAAATAGCTAGGCCCTCCCCGTGCGACTGCCATTACTGCCCTGACGCCTGCAACCGCGACCATTGCCTCGATATTTCTACTACACGAGATACCTGGTGTGATCGAGGTTGGGGGAACACTCCCACTTATTTGCGGTGTACTGCTTGCGAGTGGGCTTCTGTAGCGACGACCCTTATGGCATCAGGTCTGACAGGAGTCGAGATGCTAAAGCTTTTCAAGAAGCGCTTGAAACGAAAAAACCCGCCAAAGCGGGTCATTTTTTCATCATTCCCAGTCCAACTCCATGTCGGCAGCATCCTAGCCCTGGTGATCATCCCTAACCTTCCGAAGGCATCCTGCTCTTCAGTGATGGCTTTAGATTGCTACTTAGCCATCATGGCGTCTAGGTCACATTTACCCAATAGTGTGTAAGCCTTTCGCCATTCATCAGTCGGCAGATTCAGACCCGTTAGCGAAAACCTCTTGGGCAGCAAAAAGTCCGTTGAGCGCCGCAGGAAAACCTGCATAAACCGCCATCTGCATCAGGATCTCTGTGATTTCTTCCTCAGACAGCCCAACGTTCAGAGCCGCCTCGATGTGAACCTTGAGCTGAGGGGTTGCAGTGCCCATCGCCGTTAATGCTGCAACGGTCGCAATTTCACGATCTCGCAGACTCAAGCCAGGCCTTGAGTAAATGTCGCCGAAGGGAAACTCGAACAGGTAGGTCGCAAAATCTGGAGCAATGTTCGCGAGAGCCGCGACGACTTTGTGTCCAGCGTCGCCATCAATCTCAGCGAGTGCGCGCTTGCCTCGCTCCAGGCGACTTTCGTTTTCGTGCGGGTGGGGTTGCGTCATAGCTATTCATCCTCTGTGTCTGATCAAGGTAACCAGAAATCTTCTTGTCCAGGACGAGCAGGCAGGCGGCGAGTTCGGACACATGGGCGCGTACTGACTCACGACGTTGTTCGAGCATCGCGCAACGTTCGGCTTCCGTCTCAACGCCGCGCTCACGCAAGTTGGCGTAACGCAGCATCTCTTTGATGGGCATCCCGGTAGTTTTCAGGCGTCCAAGAAATTCGATCCAGACCAAGATAGATGCGTCGTAGTCGCGCTGACTCGAACTGTCACGCTCGGCATAAGGCAGCAACCCGATCTTTTCGTAGTAGCGAAGCGTATGAGCTGAAAGCCCTGAGCGTTTTGCCAATTCGCCAATCTTCATAAACACCTTTTCGTCCAGACACAGAACACGTTACGACTTAGAGCGCACTCTAAGTCAAGCATATTCCCATGACTGCTTAGACTGAAGGCGGATCAGTAAAACAAAGGTGTTCGCCACCCAAAGGCGGCGCTTGGAAGAGAACCAGATATTCCGTTTTCTCAGAAAGCTACTTAGCCTACAAAGAATATGGCTATCTTGTTGCCCAGCGGATCGCGAAGCGGCGTATTCAGACCGGGCCGATGACAAAATCCATACACATCGCAATCTCATAAACCGCGCCATTCACGTAAGGCTTCGCATCTTCACCAACATCCCCACTCAGGAGCTCTTCAGCCGCCAGATGGCATAGCAAATCGATGTCGATACCAACCGAAGCAGCGGTGCTCAAAATGGCGAATAGCGCTTCTCTCGCTTCGCGGCCTTGATTGTCTGTCATGACGTAACTCCTCCCTGTATCCCATCAAAATAGCTACCCGGGAGAGCGGCGCTGGAACGAATCGAAATAATGATGGCGCCGGGTAATACCAAGCATTTCCTAAAAGGGCCGCCGTCGCGGCTGGAAGGCATGGTGAGACCTTGTATTGCAGAACGTAACGCTCGAAGGTAGGCCTCGTAGACTTTACTTCGCGCTCGGCTATAAATGGTATACGGCGAATCCAAGATAGGAATCCGGGGTTTGAGCCATTGGCTAAACACTCGCGCATGGAGCATCACATGAGAAGGCAAATGGCAGTCTGTGGACTTGTAATCCTGTTGATGAGCCCCGCATTTGCAACAGAGTCTGAGGATTTTGAAGCTCTGATCAGTGCCAAGAGCTGGCATCCGGCAGGCCTGATGATGTTCGAGAAAGCCAACAAGACCTCACCGAACCTATCCTTCGCATCAGAAATGTCAAAAGCGGGCTACAGCGATGAAGCGCTCGCTCATGCGTACAAAAAAACCGTGGGAGAGAGAGCTTACGACTTCCTGCTGGTTGCACAGAACGCTGTCGCGCTACCGGACTACAAACGAATCGAGCTGCTCGTACTGGCGGAACAAGACGCTCAGGGGGCCGCAAAAAACCGATGGGTGCTGGGTTCTATAAGCGCAGCTTTTCTATCTCTCGGCGCGGAGATCGAATCGAAGCAGAGCTATGCGACGTACATGGCCAGGCCCAATTCCACAGCACTAGACTACCGCCGATTAGCAGAGGCATTCGAAGAACTTACCCCTGCTGTGAAAGTGGATGCCTGGGCAATCGACCCTATATTGGAGCGGCTGGCAACCGTGGAGCCAGGGTTTGATACGGCATTTACTTTCCAAAAACTGAGCCTGTTGTACTTCAGGGGTGGAAATTCAGAGAAAGCGTTGTCGACGCTTGAGCGTGGCCTGCAAGTAGCAGTAGGTATTGAGGATCAAAATGCCCGGCGCACGGCGGTCAACTCGCTCGCCGAGACTGCCTTGGTGCTTGGCAACGTCAAGCTGGCAGAAAAATATGGAGACATCAGGTATCTGATCATGCCTTTGGCCGTACACGCAGCACGTATTGGGGACACCCAAAAGGCGCTCGATATCTTGCCAAAGCTGGGAGCAAACTTGTATGTAAATCATCGAAATGATGCGATTAGGACGATTATCCGAGAAGCAGTCGACCGTCATGACTTGGTAACAGCACGACGATTTCTTCAGGAATTACCGTCATATATGTATCCTCTTTCAGCCCTATTTTGGCTGCAAATAGCTGACATAGAAAAAGCGGCAGGCAACAGTCGCCAAGCTGAAGCCATCACCCTTGCTGCACTCGCTCCATATAGCGAAACGACGCTGGAGAAAAAAAGTCCACACGACTTTTCTCTTCTCTACCGGTTGGCGACGATGTTGATGGCTCGCGGCGAGTCCGATAAAGCACAAATGCTTTCTAATCGATTTGATCCATTCATTGAAGCTATTGAACCGAAACTTGCTAGGAGCTATATCAAACCACGCAGCCTCGCGGCTGACCTATGCGGGAAGCTGCATGACTTTGTCTGTGCCTCCCAAGAGATCCTGGAAGCTCACGAGGCTCTTCAACAAAAAATACTAGCAGGGAGTGTTACAGCTGGCTCGTCATCGTCAAACTATAGTTTGGCCAGTGATTACGCCACCTTGGGAAGTGCTCTAGGGAGCATCTCGATAGCCAGCAGCGTGGGGTGTAATCAGAGCGCGAATTCCTCGGATTGACGATCAAATGTAATCGGAGAGTCCCTGTTGCATTGGGGAGCACAGTTGCGTGCGGTAGCGGTCGTCCAAGCTCCATAAGCAGCAAAGAAAATAGGCGTACCATCCTTCACACACCACGGAAATTTCTTAATGATCAGGGAATTATTAGATCACCCGCAAACCTGTTTTCGGGCTCCCGTTGCAGTGGTCTTGGCTGCGGCTAAATACTTGGACGCAGCAGTAGATGCACATTTGCTTGGAAACGCGGAGCTCGCCGAGCACCTAATCCGTGCTGCAGATATGGACGAAGTAAGGGAATGGACGGAGTCGCTCTGGGGCAAAGAGAGCGCTTATGTGAAACCACGAATAGTGCCAGGCGCGCCTCCAGTATTAGCCAAAGATAAACGTATCGTTGAGCGTATGCCGGATAGCGGCGCCATGATGAAGATCCACGAACGCGACGGGTATCACTGCAGATTTTGCGGAGTGCCAGTTATCCGCAAGGAGGTATGCACGTTGCTAAGCAAATGCTATCCGAACGCCTTGCGCTGGGAGCGGACGAACCTTGGACAGCATGCAGCCTTCCAAGCTATGTGGGCACAGTATGACCACGTCCTCGCCCACGCACGAGGTGGCGAGAACAGTATCGACAATACGATCCTCACCTGCGCGCCATGCAATTTCGGCAAGATGAACTACACGCTGGAGGAGTTGAATCTCCTGGATCCTAGGGTTCGCTCACCAGTTGTAAGCTCATGGGATGGTCTAGAACGGTTGCTTAAAAGCACGGGCGGTATCTCGCCATTGCACTGATACATCCGGTACGAAGAAACAGTATCGCTAAACTGCCAGTCCGTTCTCAAGTGCGACTCCCGTACCTATGCTCAGAAGCTGTAGGCCAATGCGTTGATGCCACCGTCATTCGCAGATGCCTGCCGCTTCACGAGAACAATCAGCAGTTGCTCTTCCTGGTGTCTAGGTTCCGACCAAACAGCACTCAGGTGCCTTCATCACGATCAAATTCCCTTTTTTTGAACGATATAAATTCTTGCCCCTAGACATACTGCAGCGACTAAAGACCCAAGCATAAAAAACCAGCTGATTTTTTTTCGCAGAGCAAACGACTCAAAAGTAGTGCTCAAATCACATTCAAATCTTGCCCTAGCAGGCTTTAATACCACACCATTTATATTGGAAATTTGGTAAGCGACATCATCGCTCAACCAGGCCAGCACTTTTTCGCCACTCTTGATATTGGCTTCATCTGGCACCAACGTCGAGCACATGCCTTTAATTGCAACCCGGTTAGACTCAGAAACAAGCTCTATTCTTCGTTCTTTTGAAGATCGGGCAGGAGCAGTATAAAGTACGGCGCTTAATATTTTCAGCTCCGAACGATTTGGCGTCAACAACTCGTCATATAAATATATTGCGGACGAGATAGGGATAATAAGTATGAAAGCTCCGAAAAGCTTGTATGTGTATTTGTGGTGCTCTGGTTCTTTGTACAGAACGCGTAACCACCTGGCTATTTTTTCCTTCATGGTAAACGATTTAACTTCCATGTGAGTGCGGTGTCCTTGATGTCGTTTCGGCTAGCAATCTCAATCCTAAAGGGGATCATCGCTGACATCCGGCAGGAAAGCACACAGGCAATGACTACAATTCGGCAGCCAATTATAGCTTACTAAGGCAGGCTGAGTTGATTAAGCCGCTCTACCTGTCTACTAACACCGATAGTTGAAAATGAGGCTGATGCCATGGACTTCTCGACATGAATCCTACGACGCCTGATGGCCGTTACTTTGTTGTCACAGGGCAATGGGCTTTGCTCTAGATCGTCGTCTGACGGTATCGGCGCGTTGGAGCATGTCGACGCTTTTCTTCCAAAGCTTTAGGCGGCGCTGGTGCTTGCTAGGACTAGGCGTGGTATGGAGGATGTTGAGCATTCAACCGGCTGTTGCCTGGTCAGAAGGCATCACTTGAGCAACACTCTAGCCTCACTCCCGCTATGGTCGTACCTATGCTCACCAACACCCTCTACATCATCGGGAACGGCTTCGATCTGAACCACCGGCTGCCAACCGGATACGGGCACTTCAAGGCCTATGTCAAAATCCATGACCGCGACGTCTATGACTGGGTTGAAGACTATGTGCCTGCCGGTGAAAGCTGGGGGGATCTGGAAATGGCTCTCGCTTACCTGGATACCGACCACATCGTCAGCAGCCTTGAACATTATATGGGATCGTACACAGATGATAACTGGAGCGATTCTGGCCATCACGACTTCCAATACGAGGTCGATCGGGTGGCAGGAGGATTGGGAGGAACGCTTCACAGGCTTTTCGCAGCATGGGTGAGCACTATCCAGATACCCGACGGCCAGAGCGCTCATAACCGTCTTGCCGGGCTGGACATCAATGCCACTTACTTGACGTTTAACTACACCAGCACACTGACCAGCGTGTACCAAGTGCCCGCCGAAAATATCCTGTACATCCACGGAGAGTCGACGGACACCGATTCCGACCTCGTACTTGGCCACGGCTGGACACCAGAAGAACGGAGGTCGCTTTTTGATGCCGTCAATCATGAAGACTCCGACCATCGGGTCATCGAAGCCATGCAGTCATTGGACGATTATTTCTCGAACACCTTCAAGCCCTCACAAAAGATCATTCAGCACAACGCCAGTTTCTTCGCGGGCCTTGAACAGGTCAAAAAGGTGGTGGTGCTTGGGCATTCCCTCAACCCTGTGGATGCCCCTTACCTCGCAGCCGTAGTCCAAGCGTTGAAACACAGACAGGTGCCTTGGACAGTCGCCACCCTACCGGATGACGACCTTGAAGAAAAGTCAGCTCTCCTTGCGGCGGTCGGCGTCCCCTCTGAGCAAATCCACTACAGGCTTTGGAGCGATTTCCACGACATTGTGCCGGACGAGCACCTCTAACACGGCATCAGTGATCTACCGCCATGCGAGAGCATGGTAGTTTTTCGCAGCGCTGGGATCGAATTCAGCTTCAGTAGGGTTGCAGCGGATGTGGCATCCATTCAAGTTGCTGAGGACAACGGACATAGACCCACCTCTCCCCGACCAGCGTTCCTGGACGCCCGCAGACCTCGCAAAGGGTCAACGACGACTCCTCCGCAGCATCCACGATCGCCTGACAACACTCATCGCCGCCAGATATGTAAAACCGTAAGCCGCCGAATTTCTCTTTAACCTGACGCACGATTATCGGAGGTGTGCCGGGATTAGCATCCAAGTATGTCTGTAGTTGCTTACACAGGTCGTCGAGCAAATCCAGCCATCCCGGATAGCATCCAATTTCCAGCAAATGTGGGCTCGCAAAAAGCTCAGGATAGCTTTGCCGCAACACGGGCAAGAGTTCGTCTTTCATATGTCACATCTGCCGAGTAAGTGGTTATCTCGAACAACCTGACCAACAGGCGAAATGTCTCAGTTGGTCGCCGGTGGGTGGCTTTGCTTTCAAAAACTGAGGAGCTTTGTTGTTAGCTTCAGTGAAAACGATGCCAGCTGGAACGTTTACAGGGTTCATCGGCCAATGGCCAAGACCGCTTCGGCAGAGCCTTTTATCCGGACACCCGCGCCTAGCAGCACGTAGGTGGTGTTTACGCTTTCAAACAAAAAGCCCTTTGTCAGTGATCGCAGGAACGTGGTGCGCACCCAATCACCGGGTTGCCTTTTGCCAACGCTGTGTAAAACCACATCGCTTGCATACAACACAACGGGTGAAAGCCCATCAATGGCCAAGGCCTCGTTGTAAGCATCGGCGACTTGTACTTCGATTAGCCGCCAATGTCTCACCAGGCAGAATGGCTTGTTGGGAAAAGCCAGCACCGCTGCCTGCTTAGCCTCCTGCACCTCTCCAAAAAAGCCATTCACCGGTGTGCCGGCACTGTTGAGCAACTCGTCCAGATTGTGCGAGACGTCGTTCATTTTTCTCCCCAATGCTTCAGTGAATCTCGCAACTGCGAGATAGCAGAGTCGAGCGACAATCCCTCGGCGCGAGCTCGAATAAGCAGCCGGGCCACTTGGGCTGAGAATGCCTGGATGCCCAGTTGATCAAGAGCTTCCCAAGAGGCCTGATTGCATGCGATACGGCGTTGGCGAGCGCGAACGATCGCCCCTGCCTCCGCCCGATCCTGCAAATAGCCAGGCTGGTCGAGTACCTCGCGGGCGTCTATCGAAACGCCGCCATTCTCGACTCTGAGCGTTTTGAGGGACTTGATAGCATCAGAGATTGCCCGTTCTGAATCCGACAGGGGCTTTGATTTCCACCACATAATGGCTTCCTTACTATCCGAATCACCTGGCCTACCAGGCATTTCAATGGACGAAAGAACACGTCCGACGCGCATCAGTGAAGGACATCGGGCGTAGGTAGTCCGTCTTCCTGCAGCCAATGGCAGACGACGTATCGGCTCCCGCTGACGGTCTCGCATATCAGATACCCATGGAGGATGAAGCTATTTTCAACCCACGATGTACGAATACAGCCGCCATCTTCAAAACGCCCGCGCTGATCCGTAAACACGATGCCAACGAGGCAAGGAAATTGAACCAAAGCGCAGCAAAGATAGCCGGTGATGGGCACTCCAAAATCCAGTGCTTGCGCGTCCGAAATGATCTTAGGGATCTCCATCTCTTATACCTTTATTCTCGGTTTGATTGCGGTGTGCGGGAGTGTCAGTGCACCCTGTCGAATCGATCCAAGGCTCCGTTTTCGTAAAGCCAGTGGGCCACGACAAAAACGCCGCCATCAATGACCTTCACCACTAAATACCCTCCCCGCCAACCCCTTGAAACCACGGGTAACGTGCGAACTGGCAGGCCTTCAGGGAAGTGCCTTTTTTGGTCGCAAAAGAGGAGGCCCGTCATTTGGGGAGGCCTCTCCAACGCGCAAATGAAATACCCGACGACGTCGTCATCTGGCACAGCAATGCGCGCCCTTTGGATCACCGTCGGTAATTTGAAGAGCCTAAAATCGGAGAGGGTCGCTCCGAAATCTTTGATCCAATACACCTCGTTTTCTGCCCCTCATGACTCGCGCGAGTGATCAAACCTCGATGGTTAAAGCAGCATTGAATGCGGTTTTTTGCCCAGGGTAGCCGCGCGGATTTGATATGAGCCGGCAGCCGCTAAGCTCCATGTCAATCGCGTGGTGGGTGTGTCCGAAAATCCAGGTGTCAGCCAGCTCAACTAATGCATGCCATCGGTTGGTGTAGGCAGCGTTGAGATGCCCGTGATCCTCCATCCCAGCTGTCTCAGGGATGGGACAATGATGAGTAACGACGATGGTCTTACCTTCGAAGGGCTTCCTTAACTCTTCCGCCAAAAAGTCGAAAGCTATTTTGTTGCGCTTGACGGCATCTGCTGGACGGAACCGACGATAGCTATCGCCGGCCCTTATTACTTTGAAATCATTTAGCCACTCGGCGCACAAACTGCTAGCCGTGACAGCGTCACCGGTCGAAGTGAAATCCGTCCAACCAGTGGTGACTAAAAAGCGCGTTCGATTGTGAATCCACACCTCGTTTTCCAGCACGTGGATATGTGGTGAGGCGCCGTCTCGCATTTTCTGGAGCGTATGGTCGATGTGGCCTTTGTAGAACTCATGGTTTCCTACGCAGTAAATCACTGGGCATGAGAAAGCCTCATTTGCCCAGGTAACTCCCCTCCCCAGCACGTCAATGTCTCCTGCCAGAACGACTAAATCAGCGTCCGTTTTTGGTGGTTCGAAAGGCGAAAATTCATGGTGTAGGTCAGAGTAAATCTGGATTTTCATTTTTAAGACCGGTTTCGATTAAGCGGTATATTGATGAGGTCTGTTATGCATGCACTTTGACGCCTCGCAAGCTTGGCAAGACGTCATTGGGAACGTTCGACAGCTACGTTCATGACGCGTCTTCGGATGAATGCACTTAGCTGAAAAAACCAAAGACCTGGTCATGCCAAGGCCTAAATCCCGTATAGGGGACTATATTCCATGGATCGGCATTTATCAATGTGGCTTTATCCTCAATTTTGGGGATCATAAATGCCACTGAGAGATCCGCTGGCCGCTACCATCCGGCTAACTAGGGAAGCTCGCGGGCTCACGAAAGATGATTTTTCCGGTCTCGTTGACCCCAAACATGTCTACAACCTCGAAAACTCCAGGACGAGCGTCACGCTCGATACCCTTGAATCCCTCGCGTCAGCGTTGGAGGTTGACCCTATCGCCATGCTAGTGATTGCCGGTGCCTACGAAAGGCAGCAATCGCCAGCCGAATTTCTCAAGTACCTTGGTAAGCAAGCCAAGGCATTTAGGGAGATGGGGGTGGTGGATGGATTGCCGCACCAGTTTGAAGGCGGTGTTTTGATCCCGCAGATTGCGGGCCGGCGTGTGTCCCAGGAGAAGGTTGACGCCGTTCTTCGATGCAAGGCAGAGGGGATGACTCAGAAGGAAGCGTCTGTGGCGCTGGGCATTCCGACGAGTACGGTGGCTAGGATCTGGAAGCGGGACACGTGATATAGAATGTTTTCTTTGAGTAGATTTATTAGAACCTTAAGGTCGGCGTGATATACAAAGCACGAGTGATGGCCATTGCGGGCATTTAAGCGCTGTGAGATGACTGCACTCAACTATTGCTGAGGTTGGATTGACGGGCGGGCTAGCCACCGCGAGGGAATCAGCGTTGCGGAGAGGGCTTTGAAAAAAGGGAGGGTGTACAAACGGGGCTACCCTAGGCGGATGGCCCCGTTACACATCAAGCTACCGGCTTGATCGGAGTTTCCGGATGCCAGGCGTCCATCAGCGGGCTGACTTCAGCTTTGGTCAGCTCACTGCGAGCTTTCAGCCACGCTTCAACAACAGCACGCTGCTCTTCGGTTACCGAGCCACGCTTGGCTAGGCAGACCAGACCGAAGTCATCACCACCAACATAGTCTAGGCCATTAGCGTCCATGGCTTCAGTCAGGAAAGCGTCCAGGAATGCATCGATCGCCTGGTCGTCCAAATCTTGCTTGAAGTCCAGGTTCAATTCGAAACCCAATTCCTGGAACTCGTCTACACATAATTTTTTGCGCAGACGGCGGGAGCGGTTAGTGGCCATGAAAACAATCCTCTTGAGTAATATCGCCGCGCACTTTACCAGCTAAACGGTGTGGCTGCCCGACTGAGTGAAACACTTGCTCGACGATGGTCGGCATGCCACGGCCGATGCTCGGCAAGACGCTAGCGCGTACACCTTCATCTGTAGGCGCCCTTCCAGGTTAACCTGCCCTGCCAGATGCATTTGCAGAATAGTGAGCTTTTTGGCGATTGGTAGTACACATATGGAGAACATACGTTGCCCGATCCGGGTATGGCCTAACGATCACGGGGCAAGCGCCTAAGTCACACGGGCGCTACTGGAGGGCCTGAGTATGACAACCACCGCGCTTATGGCTGGTATTGCGCTGGTAACACCACCGGCTGTTTATCGAATAGCGTGATCAGTCTGCGATAAAGTCGTTTGCGTTCCGAGGCAGCAAGCTCTGATACCAGCGCTTGCCTAATTTAGAAGGTGCCGGTGACGTCCGTGATTGATACGCTCTGGTCGTCGGTCACATACCTGCACAACGGTGCACCGACCGCACCAGCACTCCTTTAAGGTACGCTTACCGTTGACCAATCCTGGAAGACACTAAGGTTCCTGTATGTCCAATGCGCACGGAGTGGATGTCGAGGAGTACCTCAAAGGTGAGATGGTTCTACATTTTCGCCTTATTACCTTGACGCAACGACGAACTGAGACGCCCATCGTTTTCTCCGGGCCTGGTCAGATACACCTTGATAAGGGATGCCTGAATTACGTGATCTATCATACCGGTATCGCCGACGAGGCGAGTCGGCACATGATATTGGGCTTTGCGGGACAAGCGGGTGAGCTGGTACACGAAAATACCCTTTTCGATTTCGAAGGTGTGGATGTAGCCGGAACGAGATGGACTGCACAGGGAGTGGATGCATCTAGAGGCAACTACCGGTTTGAATACTGCGTCGTTGAGGGTTCCATTGAGTTTATCAGCTCTCGACAGGATGTCTCTGCGACTCGCCAGCCAACGCTGCATCAGATCTATTTTGACGACCCTCACTTCCCTTCACCCAAGATGTACCCATCACCAGGATTGGAGTTCGTATGGGAGGACTCAAGCATTACCATCACTAAGGATGAATCGGGGTGCGATGTATCGGTGACCGGGGGCAACCTGACCGATAGTTTTGCGAGAGCTATTGTCAAGACCCTAAGCGTCCTCAGTGGAGTGCGCCTACAACTGGGTGTTACCGAAAAAATCTGGGAAGGCCAGTCAATTGTCGAGCTTTATTCAAGGGATATTGAGCTGAGTAATCGACAGCTCTTCCCTCCTGTTGAGATTACCTTTAGATGCCCGTCTGATTTTTTTGGATCCATCTTCAACCTGCTGGTTGGCTTTTTCATGGAAAACGGCGCGGTCTACTACGACAACTGGAACAAGTTGAACCGAGCATGGCAAACGGGCTTGGAATCGACTGCCTTGAATGTCAGCGTCTGTATTGAAGGGGTTCTCAAAGCGTATTTTGAGGAGCTGGGGACTGATCGTGATTTTGCCGAGTTAGCCAGGCGCGCTATTCCCGAAGTGATGACGCTTGAAGTGGACGAACGTATAAAAAACCTAATTCGCTCTAGCCTTGGAAACTCCGGCAATTTCAAGCCCAAGACAGCACTACGGGCCCTTACATTGGCCGGCGACGTCAGTCCAAATCTTGCAGGCAAATGGAACAGACTCAGGAGTGAAACCGCTCACGCAGTGGTAGCCGGCGAAGCCAGGGAAGACTGGCAAAGGATAGTGAGTCTCACGTTCGCCAATATCAAATTATTTTATGAAATCCTTTTCTCTATCGTGGGGTACACCGGGGAGCGAATTGATTATGAGGTTCTCGGTTTTCCATCCGGGCTGCGCCTAGAACAAACTTCAGATGCGAACAGAGCTGAGGAGGGTTAAAAACAAAGCGAAGTATTGCCGATGTGCCCTAAACCAAGCGACCACCTTTTTCCACCTGTAGAAGTCCTAGTTTGGAGTCAGGGCAGACGAAGGTCATGCCCCCAAATGCATCACCCCCACTGCTAACCACAGCCTGAATACCGCGCAAGCCTGATCGGAGCTGCGACAAAAACAACATCATAGGCAAGGCAGAAACCTGAATAGCAGCAACTCCATGGGCCATCCACAGATGGGCTCCCTGCACGCCGTCTCACCTCACGACAATGTCATCCCAATGTTGCTGAAGGATGTTTGCAGCCGTTCCAGTTCGTCCGGCTGCATCCTCAACCATGCGCTTAACTGCGCGGTGATCGTATTCGATAGCGTTTTGCGTTAAGTGGTCTTCCAACTCATCGACCACGTACTCAATGTTGGTGGTACGACCGATTTCCATAACCCTGCCGATGAGCAGAAGCGCAACGTTCTTCGCGTAATGCTCCCCAGGCAACGCTGCCGTTATGCTGCTGTCTACACTGCGTTCCACAAGCATCTCGACCATAACCATCAATGCATCAAGCTTCGTCTGTACTTGGGGAAGCTCTCGATTCAGGTACGCCTTGATGAACACCGACAACCCTGCATTCTGGTCTATGACCTTGGCCAGTGCCTGGTGGTTGTGCTCCGCCAGCCAGGAATTGAACTCTGCAACACTGAGCGCCCGTGACGCTTCGCGGCCCGACGCAAACGCAGAAACTAGCCCAACAATAGTAGTGTACTGATCAATCAACACCATGCCCCCTGTATCCCTTGCAAACCTTCAGGATTGACGTTTCTGATAGAGTGGTTGCCCGTTAAACATGCCGGAACCCCATGGAATAACGCGAAGACACAAAGTGAACCCGTGGGTCGTCCAGATTAATAGAAAGGCACGATGAACTACCTATACCTGAATTGAACATTGCAGGTGCAAACGTGGCTGACGCTCAATATTTGCCATAACCCCCTACTCACCCGCGTCCAGAGTCGGATCGATGTCCAGTATCTGCTTGACCAGATCAGCACGAGTTATCAGTAGCTCGTTGCTAACCCCTGAACGACTGGCTGACGGCTCTTCGGCAATCAGGATAGGAAGGTAATACACACATCGACCACCGATCATGACGAAGTCCAGACCGTCACGCTGGCCGACTTCTAGCGCGATCCGTTTAGAAGTCGCGATAAACGTGACCAGAAATCCGGAGGGCTCTGAATAGTCATTGCAATACCGAGCAACCTGATGCAACCCAGACGCAAGCTTGCGAACCACCGAGCTGCGGTTCGAATCTGGGGCAATGTATTTCGCGTCGATGACGAGTTTACGCCCATCACTGTTCATCAGTACCAGGTCAACCTCACCGCTTGCCGAGGCCTGCTCAACGACAAAATCTACTCCTTGGCCGAGGATATAATCATACAGATCAATGGCAAGCCCACGCTCGCCGGTTTTCCCCTCCAGCCCCGTGTCGGCAAACGTCCGTAATCGTTGGCTATAGAACCATTCGCAGCGCTGTTTATATTTCAAGAGAACCGCATAAATCGCCGAATCCGAGTCCAGTCGCTCATCCAGATACTCAAAAAGACCATCGAGAGCAACGTCACGAATTGCCTCAATCGCATCATCAAGCTTAAACACACGTTGGCGAACCAAGTATTCTGCCAGAGCACACATGCATTTATTGGTGCCCATCGAGTCCAGCCCGGACATTTCGCTGGCCGCCTCAACGATCCGCAGGCAGATTCCAGCGTGACTCTCAAATGTGGTGGCATCGTAGCTACGCTCGACCTTGTCGTAAGGCTCCTTACGTAGAATTTTGAAAACCTCCTCAATTTCTCCGCTGACACTGGATTCCACTTGATGCAGCCTGGCCAAGTGCATTGAGATCAGGGAGTGAGTGCGCAGCCAGTCGAGAAGCTGGCTGCAGGCTTCCGGCATTAGGGCGGCTGGGCATGTCTGCGGTCAACGAAAACGGCTTTTCAGTTGGTATCGAGTCCGTTGTACGAGTAGAGGATCCATCTCAGCGCTCCATATTCTTAAGCATGCGGACTATTTTTTTCTGTACTCGATGAACTGAGCTCATATGATCCAGGAGATGGATGGTGCAATAACATCCTCGGCATACAACGTAATCTCGCCGACGGATCTCACCGAGCTTGACGCGCGTCTGGAGCTGGCATCTGGGGCAACTGACTACCGTACGAAGGCGATCAAGATTGGGTACTTTCATGTGGATCGATAGCTTGAACATCCCGACGCCTCAGACCAGAGAGAAGTGGAGAACAACGCGGCGCACCTGTCGCCACGTTTTTCAGTCGTATTGGACATGACGAAACAGGTCATTGTAGCCCCATGCATCTCAGCTCGATATCTACAGGCCTCGTGACTCAAACCAAGGAGGAACAAGCTTTTTATCGCGCCATTCTTCGGTTAGCACCACACCTAGGATCCCTCCCCATACCCCTTCGTCGGCATGGTCGAGCACAATAATTTGGAGGCGACCTTCCGAGCTGTTGACTGCTGAAGCCAGCGCCGTGAAAACTTTGCGCACAGCTATCCGATCTTCGTCATCAAGCTCATGCTCCTCATCTGTCTTGGCTGCACGCTTTACCGGGAAATACACCTGACTCGGTTGGTCAAAAACCAGAAAATGGGGTACCGGATGCTCTACAGTCTTTTTAGCCATGAACAGTTTCTGCAATGCTAAGAGCATCGCAACGTGGTACGCGAGCCAGTTTGCGCCGCTACCAATCTCCCAGAGGAAGTCATCCCGCCCATCATGGCGCACCTTGATTGCAAGATCAGTAATCGATAGCGCGATCCGTGCGTCCTTCCACTCGGCATCAAGATCCGGAGTAATCTTGGCGCAATAGTCACTCAACGAGGTTAATATTTTGCGGGTTCTATCGCGCACTTGGTCGACAGAAATCAATGGCGCGAGTGCTGCTATCTCACCTTCAACTTTTTTCAGCCGCATTGCCAAGCCATTGTCATGTTGTGCGGCTTGATAGTTACTAACCGCCTCCTGTAGCCGACCAAGGTATCTGTCAATGTCTGACTGACGCAGAGCCTGACCTTGGGCCCGAGCATCTAGGGTTTCAATGACCTTGATTTCCGCCTTGATCGCTTCAAGTTCCTCGGCGTCAATGCGCACTGCGTTACGTAGCCGGACGAGCTCACTTTCAACCGAGGCTGAAACCATTGGCGTTTGCTCCGCAATCGTCTCGATTCCGCGAAGTGCCTCACACAATGCTTCCAGCTCATCCGAAGCTGACAACGCGTGAGATCCAAGTACATGCGAACTTCCAGGTTGCTCAGCAACCAATCCTTTCAGCCACGTAGACAGCGACAACCGCTCCTTCATGGTATCGAGTGCAGAGAGGTATGCATTGGCATCACCCTGAATGCGAGTGAGCTCGTTGAGCTTTTGGCGGCCAGTAAACAGGTTCATCGCTATGACATCTTCCCGCTTTCTCAACTCGCCGATGGTGGTGATCGATGCGGCAAGCGCCTCAAACTTTGGTGTCGCATCACGAGAGGTTTTCAGCAGGATCGAGCTGAGCTGGTGAATCGCCGCAGTCCAATCCTCCGAGAGCGCTGAATCAGTATGCACCAAGCCATACTCTCGGGCTTGGTAGTACCAACTGCGGGCTTCGGATCGAAGTCGCGCAGATGCATCAGCCAGCGTCTTGATTTCTGACTGCAGTTGTTTTTGCTGGCGCTCAAGATCCTTCATCTCCCAAGACGCAATCAACGTTTGAGAGGTAACTGCCCCCAGGATGAACGGAAAAATGTCTTTGAGTTTCTCTCGATGACCGGTCGTATCAGCTTTATAAAATAGGACATCGGGGTTGGCCACGATGTTCTGAGGCTGGAATGTGAACGCCATCAAGTCACGGAAGCTCGGACGTGTTTTGAAACCGTAACGCACGTCCTCCCCAAAACCCATATTCGGCAGACCAGACAGTCTGTTCAGGATGTCCTTCACACTACTGCGGTTAGAGTTTTTACCTTCAATCCTTTCTGGAATTGAAAGCTGCTCGCCTTCGAGCACAAACATATCATCCGTTGATCGCTGCTTACCTGGCTCAGCACGGGCGAATAGCTTGGGCCCTTCGTCGGTATCCACTAGCAGCCCGAACCACGCGCAGGTATTACGAATAGTGCCTACAGGGATCCCACACTTTTCCGAGGCCAAGCAGTAATCGATGATCGGGATAACGGCTGACTTTCCCGCCTTTGAAGAACCGCTGATAACGTTTACCGCTCCGGGCGTGAACGTTACATCGCGATACTGAAGGCCATTTTTCGGCCACAAAATCAGTTTCATGATCTGGAGTTTCATTAAAAACCTATCCGTAGTGCAGCCTGGACTTCAAGCAGAGTAAGCAGACCACACCACGCACCCAGTTTGTCGGCGTGCTTGCCAAGCTCCCGGATAGACAACTGGGTCTTCGGAGGATATTGTTTGATGGTGCAACCGACCGTAGCGGTAGTAACGTCGAGTGTCAGTAACCCACTTTCAATCCCAATGGAGAAACTGGATAGAGAAGTCGGCCTCAGCATGAGCATTCGTCGTTGCAGAGCCAGCAGCACCTCTTGATCCTTGGAGAATTTTGCAGTGAATAGCCTCAGCCCAGATGAGGGTTTCGTCCCTGACATCGCTGTCCTGAGCGTTTCGTTGAATACGATCGGCAGAACAATGAAGAGCAGGGGCATCTCCGGGGACTTGCCAGCGCTTTGGCGAGTGAATCCTTTAACAAACTCCCACATTAGAATCGCGCCAACCGCTGGGTTTTGCACCAAATAAACTTCATCGAGGCTGCGTTGCGTCTCGGTGTTCAGCTCGGTAGGTTCCATCCTGGTCAACCTGTCTGATTAGCTTCGGGAGCACTCTCCAAAATTGGAGGGCTTCGGGACTACGATATCGGCACATTTCTCATGACGTGCCCGTCCCCATAGGGGTTCGCCGTTGGGGCGTGCACTAATCGCAAGCAAGGGTAAGACGTTCAGTCATCCAGCAAATCGCTGAATTGAGGGTGCCAACCGATGTCTTTACGGTTTGAAAAATCGTGGTAGGTACCGCGAATGAAAAACTCGGGGGAGTCGACATCGTTTAGTTTGGCATTGGCATTCATACACCGCATATGCAGGAGCTGACCTTTGTCAATATCAGCAACAGAGCTATGCTGCAGCCGAATTTCCTTATCGAAAAGCTGCCACTTCTTCACCAACCGTTTCTTGAAGTCATCAAACTCAGGCTCATAAACCAAACCTCGCTCTCCCCACCGCACCTTGTTGGTTTTCGACTGGAGGTAGTCGGACATTGCATCGCCGCTGTCCTGTTCCATCTCAATCAGCTCTAGCTGACGCATCAAGGTAAGCGCATGAGGACGGCCCTGCTCAATTTCCTCAGCCGTCGGAGGAGGCAGAGTGTATTTGAGAAGGTGGTTGAACGAAAAACGGCTGTTGTAGATGGACATCCAATCGCTGAACTGAGATCTAGCAAGCACTGGAAGCTGCCCAGCACGAATCAATTCATCGGATGAGTTCTTCACCCACCCGATTGCTGCACGACAAGTATCGTCAAGTACGTCATCGGGAACAGAAAGTGAGAGGTGATCCTTAATCCCTTCAACCAACTGGTCATTCCCAGTCTCAAGCTCAAATGCCGTAATCAGAATCAAGAGCTTCTCAGGATCGTAGGCCAAGAAATTCTCAATGTATGGCTTACAACCCTCAGGCAGCTCACTAAGGTAGGCTTGGCGGATCTCGCCCAGGACGCGCTCAACCTGTGCCTTGGTGTGGGCGAAATGCAGGTCGTGTGCAAAAACCCCTTCTTTCTTCTGAAGTACATAAAGGCGAAAGCGCGTCTTTTTGAGATCAATCGCCCCAGCTTCGACTGCGTCGATCCAGTTCGAGAACGTCTTCCACAAATCTTTGGCGAAATTGGCAATAGGGTTGGTGGCAATGCCACTCTTGGACTGCTCAACCATTGCTGTGCCGTCAGCGTAAATTACGTCAACGTCATCCAACACTTCGAGCGCAATGAATGAACCTCGTGGTGCCTGGCAAAGATGAAGGCACATTCGAGTGGACTGCAGCGAGTACCCTAGGTAGGAGCCAGGCCTGCTTGATTTCAGCGCAGGGCTTTGCCTCTGAGCCGTAGTGCTTTCCTTGCCCATCGCTCTCTGTCCTTGGGTTGATTCTCGCAGGGGGTTGGCTCTTGACGGCTTCTCAAACATGCAGCGGGTATTGCTCCCAGCGCAGTGATTATCAGCAACTTTACGAGGTTTAGAAGCTGCAGGAGCCTAGGACTTTCGTCCCATGAATGAGCGTTATGAGCTTACGAGAAGTAGTCTCTGCTCGCCGATGCAAGACAACACCCAGTCACGGCTCAACCCTCATAACTGCAAATTGCCATCATGGTAGCCGAGATACGTCTCTGATGAAAACCGTCCGCAGGGTCATCCGTGGATGTGCCAGCCAAAAACTAGCGATGTGAGCGCCCCGCTCCACGCCGTCAGCAAAACTGATCAATCTGAACGAATGGAGTCACCGGTGAGTTTTCCATCAGATATCAAGCTGGCAATGCGGCAGTGCATCCTGAAGCTGCTCTGGCCTAAAGAAGACATCATCAATATCTTCACCAGCAATAGCTGCGCTAAGCAGATATCAAGGCATTGGGGGACTACAAAGCGCTGTCACGCGCTAGCATCGTGGACACTATGTTCACTCACCTAGGCACCAAATCAGATTCCGGGTTAGGCCAGTTCCGCGCCATGCTCCAGTCTCTAATTACATGGACACATTTCGACGACTATCACTTCGTCAAGCTGGGTAAACTGAGCCGCGAAGAGGCAGAGAGTGCGGTAACTCACCTGAAGCAGCTCCAAGAGATTCGTGATGATCAGATCCAAAAGCAACGAAGGGAGCGGGAGCGTCGAGACGCCGAAAGTCGCACGGCCAAAAGCACATTGAACGGATAACCTGAAGTCCATAGCCTCAGGTCATACGCGCGTGTATCTGCACGAGTTTCCATATTGAAACCTCCTACTAATTGCACATCGCCAAAGGATGCAATCTCGTCTATCGGCTCACAGCTTTACCAACTTGACAATGCGAGAAGACTATCGTGCTGAAGTAACCGGAGCCCAACGTCTTGTTAGTACTGCTGGGGAGAATCTCGCTCGTAGCCACTGAGGTAACACGCCACAGGATCCCTTGTATTAAAGGTGACAGGATCCTGATGCGTGTTCGTCCTTCGCTCTTTATTAAGTTCGCGGAGCAATGAAACCAGACCGGACTTTGATATCACTGTCAGTGCTTCAGAAAGCCGACAATCAGATTAGCCAGTCCTACTCCTATTTTCATCAGATCTAGCAGGCGATCCAGCCATGACTTTCTGCCGCTACAGCTATGTCTACGTTCAATTGTCGACTTGGTGATGGAAATTGGAGTTTTGACCTTCCCATCCTGCCCCAAGCGTTTAGGACAACCACGACGTTTTTTAATAGGCACAAGTGATGCTCCCATTCGAATAAAGGAAAGAAAATCTTTTTCCGAAGGGGTTTAGCGAAGGCGGTGCTTGTATCCGCTCAGCTCTGGGCCGTCCTGAAACATAGGCACGCGCAGGGTGGCTCGCAGGGAACGGGCCAGGAGAGCTTTGAGTTTGGCTAGGGCTGCAATATGGAACTTAAATGCAGCCTTCCATAGCTTGGCTTGCTGCAGCTGGTGTGGAGAAGCTTCTACGCTGAGAAAGACGTCATCTAGCGCATCTAGAACTCGGCGTATTCTCGTCAACGCTTCAGATAGCGAACGAATCTGGCTACCCGATTCAGAAGGGGCTAGCGCCCATTCGATAGCATCGTCCACTGCGTCGAAAGATGCTTCGTACAGCTCCTGATTTACCCGTGCGAACTCAATTTTCAACTCAGCGGTAATGGGATCGAGCACTAAATCGTACTCAGCAGGTGAACCGGCTTGGTCGGTTGTTGAGAAATGATCATCCATAGGGATTCTCGTTTGTTGGTACACGCTAAAGATATATACGTGGCCAGGGATAGACAACTCATTTTCTCAGCCAGCAACGCAGATCTCGACGAAGTGATTGTACCTTGTAAGGCTTCCGTGATTTTCGGGGTGGGATTCAGGAAAGTGCCCGGAACTACCATTATAACCGCCGTACCGCTGCTCCATTCCTACTGTCGCCCCGGTTGTGGATATACGCCTCACTGAACACAATCGACCTCGCAGAGACTCTGACATTCTTGACGGACGTTCGATTCAGCAGGTCTGGTAATCACGGAATTGAGGCGAACGAGGACTATCCGTAGACGGACTGAGGGCATGATCATCGGACGCTCTGGGCAGCCGAAGCTCTGGACATTGGATTGGTAACGAAGCGACTACCGTGGCACACCCCGGGGGAACGATCGGCAAGATGGAGGCTGAATTTGCGAGGAAAAAAAGGGTTTGAGGATTGAGAAAGGGAGGAAAAGAGGAACGCTATTTTTGACAATATTTCGATTATTTTGTGCTAATCCGCAAAACCTGGAATTCATCCACGCAGAGTTTTTTGCGCAGACGGCGGGAACGGTTAGTGGCCATTGGGACAATCCTCATAAGTAATATCGGGCGGCACTTTATCAGTTTGGACAGGTAAATGCCCGCATAACACACTATCTGACGACAGGCCCAACGCCTGATTGCAAAAAATCCCATGCAGGGACCTTGGCCGGGGGCCCAAGTGGGCCGTGATTGGGGCATAATGCGTCGGCATTTCAAACATATTGCATATTTTTCGCGACACTATTTGAGTCATGGCTATTTTTTATTGAGGGAATCCATCCATGCCCTCTCGTTTCCCGTCTTGCAGTAGGGTTTTATCGAATGATCAAATCATTGCGTCCGTTGTTTTTTGCCACCCTTCTTTTCCCATTGGCCTTGCCGGTTCACGCAGAGCCAATCAACACATCACTTCCTCCCAAGGTTCAGCAGGCGCTCAAGGCCAGCAAGCTCGGCAATGACGCACTGTCGCTGGTCATGCTGCCGCTCAATGGTCCAGGTACACCGACGGTATTCAATGCCGATGTGTCGGTAAATCCGGCCTCAACGATGAAGCTAGTGACCACTTATGCGGCACTGGAGATGCTCGGCCCAACCCACCAATGGAAGACCGAATTCTTCACCGACGGTACCCTCAGCAATGGCGTGCTGCGCGGCAACCTTTACCTCAAGGGCGGCGGCGACCCAAAGCTGAACATGGAGAAACTCTGGTTGCTGATGCGTGACCTGCGTGCTAACGGCGTGCAGCAGATCACCGGTGATCTGGTACTCGACCGCAGCCATTTCGTACAGCCGCAGCTGCCAGTCTTCGATGACGATGGCAACGACAAGAACAAACCCTTCCTGGTCAAACCCGACTCCTTGATGGTCAACCTCAAGGCACTGCGTTTCATCACCCGCAATGATGGCGGCAAGGTCCTGGTTTCCGTTGAGCCGCCAATTGCCAGCATTCGTGTCGACAATCAGGTCAAGGCTGTCGCGTCGAAACAATGTGCTGGTGACGTGCGTTACAACCCGGTGCCACAGGTGGATGGCAGCGTGCTGGTGACGGTAAGCGGTCAGTTGGGTGATGGCTGCAATTCGCAAACCTACTTGTCACTGCTTGACCATCCGACTTATGCCGCGGGCGCCGTTCGCGCGATCTGGCAGGAACTGGGCGGCAGTATTCTGGGCAAGGACCGCGTAGATGTGGTCCCGGGCAACGCCAAATTGCTGGCCAAGGCCTTTTCCCCGGATCTGGTTGAAGTCATCCGTGACATCAACAAGTTCAGCAACAACACCATGGCTCAGCAGTTGTTCCTCAGCCTCGGTTCGGAATTCCGGAACGAAGCCGACGGTGATGACGCCAAGGCGGCGCAACGCGTGATCCGTCAGTGGTTGGCGAAAAAAGGCATCACCGCGCCACATCTGGTTATGGAAAACGGCTCAGGACTGTCACGAGCGGAGCGCGTCAGCGCCCGGGAGATGGCGATCATTCTACAAGCTGCGTGGCGCAGCCCTTATGCCGCCGAATTCATGAGCTCAATGCCGCTCGCCGGCATGGACGGCACCATGCGCAAACGCCTCAAGCGCACGCCGTTGCTGGGTGAAGCCCACATCAAGACCGGCACACTGAACACCGTGCGCGCCATTGCCGGCTTTAGCCGAGACAGCAACGGCAATACCTGGGCGGTAGTCGCCATTCTCAACGACCCTCGCCCTTGGGGGGCTTCGTCGGTACTGGACGAGGTACTGGTCGAGCTGTATCGCCAGCCGAAGCTGGTCAATAACACGGTATCGATACAGGCGCCTTGATCGACACACCAGCCCCGTAAGAGCTGCCGAAGGCTGCGAATAGCGGCCTGTCAGGCAGACCGCTTCGCGGCCGTCGTAACCTCCGACGGCTCCTACAGATTCTGCGGTTGATCCTTACTTCGCAGTTATCTTCCACGCTCGGTGAATCTTGCTGTTACGCGCAAAATCCGGGTCGATGGTCTGCGCACTGATTTCTTCTACCGCATAGCGCTGAGCGAGGTTTTCGTCGAGCACGAACTTGCGGAAGTTATTCGAGAAATACAGCACGCCACCCGGCGCCAGGCGAGCCATTGCCAGATCAAGCAACTGAACCTGGTCGCGCTGCACATCGAAGATTCCTTCCATGCGCTTGGAGTTGGAGAACGTCGGCGGGTCGATGAAGATCAGGTCGTACTCTTCACGACAGGCTTCCAGCCAAACCATCACATCACCCTGCTCCAGACGGTTCTTGTCAGAGAAACCGTTTAGCGACAGATTGCGACGAGCCCAATCCAGATAGGTACGAGATAGGTCGACACTGGTGGTGCTGCGCGCACCGCCCTTGGCAGCATGAACACTGGCCGTCGCGGTGTACGAATACAGGTTGAGAAAGCGCTTGCCCGCTGCTTCACGCTGGATACGCATACGCATGGCGCGGTGATCGAGGAACAGACCGGTATCCAGATAGTCGGTCAGATTGACCAGCAGCTTGACCCCGCCTTCGTTGACCTCCAGGAACTGACCCTGGGCGCTCTGACGCTCATACTGCTTGGTGCCGCTCTGACGCTCGCGACGCTTGATCACCACTCGATTCTTGTCGACATTCAGCGCCTGAGGGATGGCAGCCAATGCATCGAACAAACGAGCCGACGCTTTCTCAGGATCGATAGACTTAGGTGCGGCATATTCCTGCACATGCACCCAATCCTGATAAAGATCGATGGCCAGCGAGTACTCCGGCATATCGGCGTCATAAACCCGATAGCAGTCAATGCCCTCACGGCGGACCCACTTGCCCAACAGCTTGAGGTTCTTCTGCAGACGGTTGGCGAACATCTGCCCACCTTCGCTCAGGCGTGGCTGCTCGACCACCACCGGAGCGGGTTTGATCGGGTTGCCATTCTTGTTGTACTTCTCGTACTTGCCGGGCGTGACCAGTGGGCTGGTATCTTCAACATCGACCTGCTCACGTTCAACCTGGCGCTGTTCCGCCGTACGCCGCTCGCCCGTCACGAACTGATCTGGTACTACTTTGATCAGCAACAATTTGCACGGCAACGCGCCGTTCCAGAACGCGTATTGCTTATGGCTGCGAATCCCCATGCGTTTGCCCAGGTCCGGCGCGCCAGTGAATACCGCCGCCTCCCAGTTCAGGCAGGCCTGACGCAGACGCTCGCCAAGATTTTGATAGAGGTACAACAGGCTCGCTTCGTCGCCCAGGCGCTCACCGTAGGGAGGGTTGCAGATCACCAGGCCTTTCTGATTCTGGTCCGGACGCGGCTCGAAAGTCGCGACCTCGCCCTGATAGACCTTGATCCACTCGCTCAACCCGGCGCGTTCAATATTGTTGCGACCCGGCTGAATCAGGCGGGGATCAGCTTCATAGCCTCGAATCCACAGCGGTGGCTTGGCCAGCCCCGCCTCGGCACGGGCAAGCGCTTCGTCATGCAGTTTGCGCCACAGGGCCGGGACGTGACCCAGCCATGCAGAAAAGCCCCAACGTTCGCGCTTCAGATTTGGCGCGATATCCGCAGCAATCATCGCCGCTTCAACCAGGAAGGTGCCGACACCACACATCGGGTCAGCCAGCGCACCGCCCTCGGACGCAATGCGCGGCCAGCCTGCACGGATGAGGATCGCAGCGGCGAGGTTCTCTTTCAGCGGTGCCGCGCCCTGCTGCAAACGATAGCCACGCTGGTGAAGGCTGTGGCCAGAGAGATCCAGCGAGAGAATCGCTTCACCGCGATCCAGACGCAAATGAACACGCAGGTCCGGATTGAGCTTGTCCACCGAAGGGCGAGAGCCGTCTGCAGTCCGAAGCTTGTCAACGATGGCATCCTTGACTTTCAACGCCCCGAAATGGGTGTTGTCGATGCCCGAGCCATGACCGCTGAACTCAACGGCCAGCGAGCCATCGGGCTCCAGATGATCATGCCAGTCAACGTGCAGCACGCCGTTGTACAAGTCCTCGGCATCCTTCATCGGAAAGCGCTTGAGTACCAACAGCACGCGGTTAGCCAGACGAGACCAGAGGCAAAGGCGGTAGGCGGTCTCCATGTCGGCACTGCCGCGAATGGCTGAGGTGTGTTCGCGGGTTTCCTCGAGGCCAAGCGCAGTGGCTTCCTCGGCAAGCAGCCCTTCCAGCCCTTTTGGGCAAGTGAGGAAAAGTTCGTAACGATCCGACATGAATATTCCAGGGCCTGAGCCATAAGCGGCGGGCAACGCATTGCCCGACCAGATTTAAAACAGACGTCTTTCTTGGAGACCGCCTGCGTGGCACACAAGTCGTGCCGAGCCAGCACCTGAACCGTCAAGGTAGAGCGCCAGCCAATCCCGGCCACCGTGGCCAAAGGACATTAGAAAAAATAACTATTGAGCATGACAACAGCCGCAATAAAAAGTCACATCGCGACCCTTCGTCGAATTACGGCTACTTGCACCCGGCCATCATTCGCATTTGCAAAAGGGTCAAGACATCCTCTACAAGCCTCATGGATGCAGGCTTGCAGAAATAATCAGATTTGAAACACCTGTTTCTTATGTTCTGGTTAGCACAAATGTGACGTGCTTATGACAAAACGATCATTCACAGGGCCCGATCCATTGGTTAGAAATCACCACAGGTTGTCACCGCAATGGTGAGAACACCAAGCCCGCGACGCCGGCAGCGGGTACCAACGGCAGAAAATTTTCTGCCCGACCTCAACAAGAGGTCTCAGGGACATAACAGTCAACAAACGAGGGCAACACCCTATGAGAAGACTTAAGCGTGATCCGTTGGAAAGAGCATTTTTACGCGGATATCAATTTGGCGTTCATGGTAAATCCCGTGAGCTTTGCCCTTTTACTCTACCGTCGGTGCGCCAAGCCTGGATCAATGGCTGGCGAGAAGGACGTGGCGACAACTGGGACGGTATGACCGGCACTGCGGGAATCCACAGACTCAACGAACTTCACGCGGTCGGATAATCAGGTAAATTTCCGACCAGTCCATCAAAAACTGTTGAAATCGATCTAAACCAGAAGCGTCCCATCCGGGCGCCGGGCGTAAAGCCCAAGGGGTTCCATTTGGAACCCCTTTTTTTTGTCTGGCGCTCGTAAATTATCGACGTTTCAGCCCTTGGGCATGGCGGCGATGGCATCCACGGACTGGCGAATGAGCGCCGGGCCCTTGTAGATGAAGCCTGAGTAGATCTGCACCAGGCTCGCACCCGCGGCGATTTTCTCAGCCGCATGTTTGCCCTCGGTGATTCCACCTGCTGCAATGATCGGCATCCGGCCCGCCAATTCAGCGGCAAGCACCTTTACAGTGTGCGTGCTCTTCTCACGAACCGGAGCACCGGACAACCCGCCCGCCTCGTCAGCATGAGGCAAGCCCTCGACGCCCTGACGGCTAAGGGTGGTGTTGGTCGCGATCACCGCATCCATACCGGACTCAATCAGCGCAGCGGCCACCAGAACGGTTTCTTCATCAGTCATGTCCGGCGCAATCTTGATGGCCAGCGGCACACGCTTGCCATAATGCTGGGTCAGTGCTTCCTGACGCACGCTTAGCGCTTCGAGCAATTGCTTGAGGGAGTCCCCAAATTGCAGGCTGCGCAGGCCAGGGGTGTTGGGCGAACTGACGTTGACGGTGACATAGCTGGCATGGGCGTAAACCTTATCCAGACAAATCAGGTAGTCATCCACGGCGCGCTCGACCGGCGTGTCAAAGTTCTTGCCAATATTGATCCCAAGGATGCCTTTGTAGCTGGCGGCCTGAACACGGGTGACAAGGTTATCAACCCCGAGGTTGTTGAACCCCATGCGGTTGATGATCGCCTCGGCATGAGGTAGCCGAAAGATACGCGGCTTGGGGTTGCCCGGTTGTGGGCGCGGGGTCACGGTGCCAATTTCGACGAAGCCAAAGCCCAACTGGGCGAAGCCATCGATCGCCGCGCCATTCTTGTCCAGTCCGGCCGCAAGCCCTACGGGATTAGGAAAATCCAGCCCCATGACATTTACCGGCAAACGCGCAGGCGTCTTGCTGAGCAAGCCGTTGAGCCCTAGCCGACCGCCCGCGCCGATCAAGTCCAGCGACAGGTCGTGTGATGTTTCCGGGGAGAGTTTGAACAGTAACTGGCGGGCCAGGTTATACATGGGCGGGCGCGGCTCGTGGAAAGCTGAATTCAGGGCCGCGATTATAGACGTCTTGGGTGGCTGCATGCGAGGCATGTGCGCAGGTTTTAAGCGATGGGACCCATACAGGTGCTGCCGAAGGCTGCGAATAGCGGGGGTGACAATCAAATGGCCTTCGCAGCCTTCGGCAGCGCCCCAATGGGATCGTCGCCGTCATGTAGCAAATCGCAGACAAAGAAAAACCCGGCATGAGCCGGGTTTCTCTATTGAAGCGAGGGAAGCAGGCTAATTACTTAGCTTGTGCTTCAACTTCAGCTTCTACGCGACGGTTTACAGCGCGGCCAGCGTCAGTTGCGTTGTCAGCAACTGGACGGGATTCGCCATAACCAACCGAGTTTACGCGGCTAGCGCCAACACCGTACTGGTTAACCAGAACCTGTTTAACGGCGTTTGCACGACGCTCGGACAGTTTCTGGTTGTAAGCGTCAGGACCGACGGAGTCAGTGTGACCTTCAACAGTGGTGGTGGTGGATGGGTACTGTTGCATGAAGTCAGCGAGGTTCTTGATGTCGCCGTAGCTGTTAGGCTTGACTACGGATTTGTCGAAATCGAACTTCACGTCCAGCTCAACACGAACAACTTCAGCAACTGCTGGGCAGCCATCAGCGTCAACAGTAACGTTGGCTGGGGTGTCCGGGCACTTGTCGACGTTGTCGCACACGCCATCGTTGTCGCTGTCGGAGCAAACTTCAGCTACTGGAGCTGGTGCTGCTTCAACTTTCTTGGAGCCGCCACCGAAGTTTACGCCGATACCGACGCTTGGAGCCCACTCGGTGTCGCCTTGGTCGATGTTGTACTGAGCTTCAACGCCGGCACGGGCATAGAAGTTGTCAGTGAAGTACAGCTTGGCACCGCCGCCAACGTTGGCGAAAGTGGAGCCGTTACGACCGCCACGGCCATCTTGACCGAGGCTCTGGTCAGAGAAACCAGCCGAAACGTACGGACGCAGCATGTCGCCCGGGTTGTTGAAGTGGTACAGAGCGTCCAGAGCTGTGTTCGAGCCCTTGATGTTCTTACCGCTGTCGCTACGCACGTTGTGGACTTCGTCGTAACCCAGACGTACTTCAACGTCGTCGGTCAGGAAGTAGCCTACGGAGCCGCCGAACAGGTTGCCGTCGTTTTTAAAGTTACGGGCGCTGTCGTAGTACTCTTTCTTGGCGAAGCCTTCGATTTCGACTGCGCCTTGGCCTTGAGCCAGAGCGCCGAAAGATGCCGCGGCAACAATAGTACCAATGGCCAAGCCCAAGGTGTTTTTCAGTTTCATCCGTTAAATCCCCATCTGGTGATTGTAAAGCAGTCCCACGTATCCGGGGACAACTCATCGGCAAGTCTATCAGAACTTGCCTGCTCGTTAGAGATATTTGCACCGAGTTAAGTTTCGGTAATACCTGCAAATTTCTCACGTAATTTATCTAAAGCCCGCTTGTAGCGCATTTTCGTTGCGCTCAAGCCCATGTGCATGATGTCTGCGATCTCCTGAAACTCCAGTTCTGCAACGAATCTCAGCACCAGAATCTCCCGATCAATCGGGTTCACATGCACAAGCCAGCGATCAAGCCCGCCCCGCTCTTCAGGTTTTGGCGTCTTCTCTTCGGACGCTTCCTCAAGTGGATCCAGACTCAGCGCGTCCATCAAGCGACGCTTACGCCGTTCCTTTCTGTACTGCGTGATGCATTCGTTATAGGTGATGCTGTAGAGCCAGGTTTTGAACTTCGATTTACCCTCGAAATTCTTCAAGCCATACAACACCTTAAGCATCACTTCCTGACAGACATCATCAGCATCGCGATCGTTCCCTAAATATCGTGCACAAACGTTAAAAAGTGTTCTCTGGTAGCGCCGCATCAGCTCTTCGTAAGCCCGCGTCACGTGAAAAAGCTCGACGTGCGCGCGTGCTACCAGCTCCTCATCAGAGAGCTCGCGGGGTTCGTAGCGCATCGATTGCGATTGGGCGTTATTCAAAACAAGTCGTGCCGACAGTCAGGTCAATGGCCGCCACAGTCCGGATCCCGGCAATTCGTGGCGGCATAGAGTAGCAGGTTAGCCGCTTAACGGCTGCTCACTCGCTGCTCCAGAAGGATGCGATTGGACAAAGAAACCAGATCCCCCTCGTCCGTCAGCAGAGTAGTTTTCACCGTACCAATTTCTTCGATCTGGCCTTCGACATCGCCCACACGCACTTGTTGCCCAACCTGATACAACTCCCGCACATAAATTCCTGCCAGGATCTGCCCGGCCAATTCACGACTTCCTAGCCCCATGGCCAACGCAATGGCCAGACCAACGGTAATCAAAACAATCACGATCACATGGTTCAGCAGGTCAGTCTTGACCTCAAGCTGGCTGATCGCGACCGAGATACTGATGATGATCACCAGCCCTTGGGCGATGCGCCCCAGGCCGGCCGAATAATCCAGACCTACGCCCTCCGCAGCGCCGCGGACCAGGCCATTGACCAGTTGAGCCAGCAAGACTCCGACCAGCAGCACCAGCGCAGCGCCAAATACTTTAGGCAGGTACAACGCCAACATGTCAAGTGTGGCGGAAACCCGCTCCAGCCCCAGCGACTCGGCGGCAGACACCAGAAAAATCAACAACACGAACCAGTAGACGATCTTGCCGATCAACGTCGAAATCGGAACCTGGATCCCCGCCCGACTGATCAGTTTGGTCAGTCCGGTGCCGCCCATCAGACGATCAAGGCCCAATTTGGCGAGCAGCTTGGAAAGCAGCGTGTCGAGCAACTTTGCGACGACAAAACCCAACAGCACTACAACCAGCGCACCGAACAGGTTCGGGATGAAATTTGCAACTTTGGTCCACAATGCAGTCATTGCGGCAACCAGACTCTGAGTCCAGAGATCCAATTCCATGTTCAATCAGCCTTATCGACAGGACGAGAGGTAGAATTCTTGAGGCGTGAAACCGGTGCAACATGGGCCGAGCCATTGTTCAAGGCTATCATCATCGCCTCGGACCAACGCCCCAGCAGACTGAACAACACACCCGCACCGACCTGGCGATTGGCGGTTTTCAGGACTCGCCCTAGACATGCGTCGTCATCCCGGCTGGAGGAAGACGATTTGAGCATGTCGCGTAAAGATTCTTCAAACGGGTCATGCATAAGCACCTCTCATAGCCACCTCGCATAGCCACGTCGCTTAATGTCAGTCAAAGACGTGACCAGATTTGCATGAGTCACAACCGACTCCACGCAAGTTGAAGCAAAAACCTCTTTCAAACCCAGCGCAAGCGTCTAAACAGCCACCATTGGCCCAACGCGACGGCGATAATCAGCACGCACGCTACCAGAAATCCATAAGGGCTGGCAGAGCCGGGAATGCCGCCGACGTTGATGCCCAGCAAGCCGGTCAAAAAACTCATGGGCAGGAAGATGCCGGTGATGATGCCGAAGCGGTACATGGTGCGGTTCATGCGCTCGCGCAGACGACGATCCTCGGACTCAAGCACCAGCCCCACTCGCTCTCGGGTCATTTCGAGCTCTTCCAGATAGCGGGTCAGGCTGTTGTTCAACTCGTTCCAGTAATCAGCATCATCATCGACGAACCACGGCAACTTGCTGCGACTCAGCTGGCCATAGATATCCCGTTGCGGGCCGAGAAAACGTCGTAACCCGGCAGCCCGACGACGGATATGCAGCATCTTGCCGTGGTCCGGCGTATACCGTTCGTCGGCATCTATCTTTTCCTCTTCTTCATCCACTGATTCGGTGAGATCGCCGACCAACGCCTGGACCTTGTCAGTCAGGTATTGAGCCAGATAAAGAATGAGTTCAGAGGCGGTTTTCGGACCTTTACCTTCATTTAATTGCTCGATGAGCTCATCAGTGGCACGCAGCGGACGCAGGCGCAGGGAGATGACTTGCTGGCTCGCCGCGAAGATTCTCACCGAGACCATGTCTTCCGGCTCCGCGCCAGGATTGAGGTTGACCCCGCGCAGGAACAGCAACAGTTTTTCATCAGGCAAGGGCAGCAAGCGGGGCCGGGTGTTTTCCTCAAGCAGCAGATCGCAGGCGAACTCACTCAAGCCACTGGCCGTGCGCAGCCAGCTGTGAGTCTGTGGGTGGCCGCGATCCCAATGCAGCCACACGCTCTCGTGAGGCTGCAGTTGCAGACAATCCAGCTCTGTGCGGGCGATGAAACGCGCCCCGCCCTTCCCGTCCAATACGAGGGCATGAACCAGCCCCCACTGCGCATTTGTTTCATCGAACATCAGAGCTTCACTTATTCCGGCATTTCCAGGGGTGATGGAGAAACGATGATGCCGTTATTGTCGGCATACACAAACTCACCGGGGCGGAAGGTGATGCCAGCGAAGGTCACCGCCAGATCCAGATCGCCAGCGCCGCGCCGGTTGGAGCGCAACGGATGGCTGGCCAGGGCCTGCACGCCCAGGTCGGTCTGCGCCAGCATGTCCACGTCACGCACACAGCCATAGATCACCACGCCCTGCCAGCCGTTATGCGCTGCCCGCTCTGCAATCATGTCGCCTAGCAAGGCGCAACGCAGGGATCCACCGCCGTCCACAACCATCACTTTGCCTGAGCCATCCAGCTCGGCCAGCTCCTTGACCCGGGAGTTGTCCTCGAAGCATTTGACCGTCACGATCTCGCCGCCGAACGAATCACGTCCGCCGAAATTGCTGAACATGGGTTCCACGACCTGGACCAAGTCGGGATAGGCATCGCATAAATCTGGAGTGATGTAGTGCATGAGGTAACTCCTGTAGGCGAAGGATCAATTGCTTGGCTGGCACAACCGCCCAGTTTGGATGGCCGTTGGCGAAGCTCGGTCGTAGCTTAGTAGCAAGCCGTGCTCTTTGAAATGCCTGAGGTCAGTCAACCGCGCTCATCTGCGCCGACGACAGCTCTGGTACAGGCAGATAACCCTTATTCAGCCAGTCTGCTACCAGTGGCCAAACCTCGCGTTGCGCACCTTTGCTGACCAGCATGTGCACATGATTGAAGTCTTCGCTGAAACCCTGCTCCCGGCCCAGGCACAGGAATTGGCGATGGCCAGAGCCGATCTGGTCGAACAGCTTGCGACAGGCCCAGACCGGGTCCTGAAAGTCGCCCGCAGCAGCCACTGCAAGCACCGGCACTTCAACCTTGCTCAGGCCTGCCCACCAATCGGTTTCGCGATCACCAAAGCGACCAAACAGACCGTGCCAGCGCAAGCTTTCCAGCACTAGCCCAATCGGCTCGTCTTCAGGGCCACGCTTGAAACGCGGGCCGGATATGTGATCGAAGGGTTTAAGCAGCAAGCGACTGGCCCATTGCACCGGAGGAATTTTCAACGGCCAGTAGTTGCGACTGACCTGGCTGCCGAACATGGCCACGGATGCCGCGCCCCCAGGGCCAAGATGCGCCCCGCCCAACGCCGCCGCAAGGGTGGTGCCACCCAGTGAATGGCCAATCCAGTGCGGAATCTGACCGCTCTGTTCACGAACAAATGCCGCAATGGCTGGCACATCGTAACGGGCGTAATCCGCCACCCTGTTATAGCGATACGCCTGATTGCGCACAGACAGGCCATGCCCGCGCATCTCCGGGATCCACACATCAAAGCCGGCGCGCGCCAGATAGGCACCTAGGCCGATACCCTTCGGGGAGTACCAGAAACGGCGATTGGAAAAACTGCCGTGCAGCAGGATGACCGGCACGCCGCGCACGTCAGGTTGCGCCACCAGCCCCAGGCGGGTCACGGCGATTTCGACACTGTAGTCAGGGCTGTTTGCAGGCTTGAGGCGGTATACGTCTTCGATCAGATCGCCACAACGCTCGGCGCTGATCAAAGCCACGGGAAAGAGATTGCTGCTGCTTTGCATATTGCTCAAACGATAAAAGGAAGGCTCTGTAAAAACCGTTCCGGTTAAACAAGAAAAAGCCCCGATCTGCCTGACAGGCAGATGGGGCTTCACTTACTCAGATCTGTTCAGATCACATCAATTCAAACAGGCGCCTGAGCTTCAGCCAGGAAGAACCAGGTTTCCAGCACGGAATCGGGGTTCAGCGACACGCTTTCGATGCCTTGATCCATCAACCAGCGCGCCAGATCAGGGTGATCCGAAGGACCCTGACCACAGATACCTATGTACTTGCCGGCCTTGTTGCACGCCTGGATGGCATTGGACAGCAGCTTCTTCACCGCCGGGTTGCGCTCATCGAACAGATGCGCGATCACCCCGGAATCACGATCCAGCCCCAGCGTCAGTTGGGTCAGGTCGTTGGAGCCAATGGAGAAGCCGTCGAAGTACTCAAGAAACTCTTCAGCCAGAATCGCGTTGGACGGCAATTCGCACATCATGATGATGCGTAGACCGTTCTCGCCGCGTTTCAAGCCGTTTTCCGCCAGCAGATCGATCACCTGGCTCGCTTCGCCCAAGGTCCGAACGAACGGCACCATGATCTCGACGTTGGTCAGGCCCATTTCCTCACGCACACGCTTGAGGGCACGGCATTCCAGCTCGAAACAGTCGCGGAAGTTTTCGCTGATGTAACGCGAAGCGCCACGGAAACCGAGCATCGGGTTTTCTTCTTCCGGCTCGTACATCTTGCCGCCGATCAGGTTGGCGTACTCGTTGGACTTGAAGTCCGACAGGCGCACGATGACCTTTTTCGGGGTAAACGCGGCGGCCAGGGTGCTGATGCCTTCCACCAGCTTCTCGACATAGAAGCCGACCGGATCGTCATAGCCGGCAATGCGCTTGTCGACACTGTCCTTGATGTCCTGCGGCAGGCTGTCGTAGTTGAGCAGCGCCTTGGGATGCACGCCGATCATGCGGTTGATGATGAATTCCAGACGCGCCAGACCGACACCGGCGTTAGGCAGCTGGGCAAAATCGAAAGCCCGGTCAGGATTGCCGACGTTCATCATGATCTTGAACGGCAGATCAGGCATGGCATCGACCGAGTTGGTCTTGATGTCAAAGCCCAGCTCGCCTTCGAAGATATAGCCAGTGTCGCCTTCGGCACAGGAAACCGTCACGCCCTGGCCATCCTGCAACAGCTGGGTGGCATTGCCACAACCCACGACTGCCGGGATGCCCAGCTCGCGGGCGATGATCGCGGCATGACAGGTACGACCGCCACGGTTGGTGACGATAGCGCTCGCGCGCTTCATGACCGGTTCCCAGTCCGGGTCGGTCATGTCGGAAACCAGAACGTCGCCGGGCTGGACCTTGTCCATTTCCGACACGTCTTTGATGATCCGCACCTTGCCCGCGCCAATGCGCTGCCCGATGGCACGACCTTCCACCAGCACGGTGCCGGTTTCCTTGAGCAGGTAACGTTCCATGACGTTGGCCTGGGCGCGGCTTTTCACGGTTTCCGGACGCGCTTGAACGATGTACAGCTTGCCGTCGTCACCATCTTTGGCCCACTCGATGTCCATCGGCGCTTTGTAGTGCTTCTCGATGATCATCGCCTGTTTGGCCAATTCAGCGACTTCGTCATCGCTCAGGCAGAAACGGGCGCGCTCGGCGGGCTCGACGTCCACGGTTTTCACCGAACGCCCGGCCTTGGCCTCATCCCCGTAGATCATCTTGATCGCCTTGCTGCCCAGGTTGCGGCGCAGGATGGCCGGACGTCCGGCGGCAAGGGTATTTTTGTGTACGTAGAATTCGTCAGGGTTGACCGCGCCCTGCACCACGGTTTCACCAAGGCCATAAGCACCCGTGATAAACACCACGTCGCGGAAGCCGGACTCTGTGTCCAGGGTGAACATCACGCCTGCGGTACCGGTCTCGGAACGAACCATGCGTTGTACGCCGGCCGAGAGGGCTACCAGCTTGTGATCGAAGCCCTGGTGAACGCGATAGGAAATGGCCCGGTCGTTGAACAGCGAGGCAAACACTTCCTTGGCCGCACGGATGACGTTTTCGACGCCGCGGATATTAAGGAAGGTTTCCTGCTGACCGGCGAATGAGGCGTCCGGAAGGTCTTCAGCGGTGGCGGAAGAACGCACGGCAACGGCCAGATTCGGGTTGCCTGCCGACAGCTCGGCGAAGGCAGTGCGAATCTCGGCGTTGAGCTTCTCGGGGAACTCGGCTTCCATGATCCACTGACGAATCTGCGCGCCGGTCTTGGCCAGAGCGTTGACATCGTCGACATCAAGAGCGTCCAGAGCTGCGTGGATCTGATCGTTCAGACCACTCAGTTCAAGAAAATCACGGTAGGCCTGAGCCGTAGTGGCGAAGCCACCGGGCACCGAAACGCCAGCACCTGCAAGGTTGCTGATCATTTCGCCGAGGGATGCGTTCTTGCCTCCCACATGCTCCACATCATGGACGCCGAGCTTATCGAGGGAAACTACGTACTCTACCAAGGTGATCTCTCCACTAACTGTGTTTGTTGTTGGGAAAAGCTCAGTTGCAGGGTGCGGGATGAACCGGCCCTTGAAAAAAATTGCGAATGCCAGTCACTCAGGCCCGCAAGCGCGCCTATGATATCCAACAATCGTCACCAGCTTAAGGCCAAGGCGCAAATGAAACGATCCGCTTTCTTCATCTCCGACGGCACCGGGATTACTGCCGAGACTCTTGGCCAAAGCCTGTTGGCACAATTTGAGAACATCACGTTCAACAAGTTCACCAGGCCCTATATCGACAGCGTCGAGAAAGCGCGGGCGATGGTACAACAAATCAACAATGCCGCCGACAGGGACGACGTCAGGCCGATCATCTTCGATACCATCGTCAACCAGGAGATTCGCGAGATCCTGGCCACGTCCAACGGCTTCATGATCGACATCTTCTCGACCTTTCTGGCCCCGCTGGAGCAAGAGCTTAGTTCACACTCCTCCTACTCGGTGGGCAAATCGCATTCTATCGGCCACAACTCCAATTACATGGAGCGTATCGAGGCGGTGAACTTCGCCCTGGACAACGATGACGGTGCCCGCACCCACTATTACGACAAGGCTGACATCATCCTGGTCGGCGTTTCCCGCTGCGGCAAAACCCCTACCTGCCTGTACATGGCCATGCAATTCGGCATTCGCGCGGCCAATTACCCGCTGACCGAAGACGACATGGAGCGTCTGCAACTGCCCAACGCCCTCAAGGAGCACCGTAGCAAGTTATTCGGCCTGACCATTGATCCAGATCGGCTGACGGCCATTCGCCACGAGCGCAAGCCCAACAGCCGCTACTCCAGCTATGCGCAGTGCGAATTCGAGGTTCGTGAGGTAGAAAGCCTGTTCCGCCGGGAAAACATCCCCAACATCAACTCCACGCATTTCTCGGTGGAAGAAATCTCCGCCAAAGTGCTGGTGGAGAAAGGGGTTGAGCGGCGGTTTAAGTGATATCTGGAATGCGGTTTGCTCTTTGTGGGAGCGGTGCTTGCCCGCGATGCATGAGACGCAGCTTGAAGACATACCGCGTTATCGTTTATCGGGGGCAAGCAACGCTCCCACATAAAAAAGTAGTCCAAGTCATCTGATCATGATCAACCCGGTACCCGCACCCACCCTTCCATCAACACCCGCGCACTACGGCTCATGATCGCCTTGGTAACGTGCCACTCGCCGTCTTTTTGCAATGCCTGAGCGCCGACGCGCAAGGTGCCGGAGGGATGGCCGAAGCGAACGGCTTCCCGTTCGGCGCCGCCCGCAGCCAGATTGACCAGCGTGCCAGGGATCGCTGCCGCGGTACCGATGGCAACCGCCGCCGTGCCCATCATTGCGTGGTGTAGCTTGCCCATCGACATGGCGCGTACCAGCAGATCAATGCTGTGGGCCGCCACCGGCTTGCCACTGGAGGCAATGTAATCGGCAGGACCTGCGACAAACGCCACCTTCGGCGTGTGCTGCCGGGTGGCAGCTTCGTCCAGCTTTTTGATCAGTCCCATGCGTAATGCACCGTGGGCGCGGATGGCTTCGAACATCGCCAGCGCCTTGGGATCGCCATTGATGTCGCCCTGCAATTCACTGCCGGTGTAACCAATGTCCCGGGCGTTTACGAAAATGGTCGGGATGCCCGCGTTGATCAGGGTGGCCTTGAAGCTACCGACGCCGGGAACCTCAAGTTCATCCACCAGATTGCCGGTGGGGAACATGGAGCCTCCGCCATCCTCGTCGTCGGCGGCCGGGTCAAGAAACTCTAGCTGCACCTCGGCTGCGGGAAACGTCACGCCATCGAGCTCGAAATCACCGGTTTCCTGCACCTCGCCAGCAGTGGTCGGCACATGGGCAATGATCGTCTTGCCAATATTGGCCTGCCAGATGCGGACCACCGCGACGCCGTTCTGCGGGATGCGCGAGGTGTCAACCAGACCACTGCTGATGGCGAACGGGCCGACGGCCGCGGAAAGGTTGCCGCAGTTGCCGCTCCAGTCCACGAACGGTTTGTCGATGGAGACCTGGCCGAACAGGTAATCCACATCGTGATCGGCCCGGCTGCTACGGGACAGGATCACCGTCTTGCTGGTACTGGATGTCGCCCCGCCCATGCCGTCGATCTGTTTTTCATAAGGATCCGGGCTGCCGATAACCCGCAGCAGCAACGCGTCACGCGCCGGGCCTGGGACCTGAGCCGCTGGGGGCAAATCGGCAAGGTTGAAGAACACGCCCTTGCTGGTGCCGCCGCGCATGTAGGTGGCGGGGATTTTTATTTGTGGTGGATGGGTCATGAATATTTGTCCTTTTTAGCGAATAGGGCCCTAATGCGATCCGTGGGAGCGAGCTTGCTCGCGAAGGCTATGCACCAGTCGATAGAAATGTTTCGAATGTACTGGCCTCTTCGCGAGCAAGCTCGCTCCCACAAGTTCGATCAGGCCGTAGCCGACTCCAGAAAATCCTGCGCAAACCTCTGCAACACGCCCCCGGCCTCATAGATCGAGACTTCTTCGGCCGTGTCCAACCTGCAAGTCACTGGCACGTCCAGCCGCTCGCCGTTCTTGCGATGGATCACCAGGGTCAAGGTACTGCGCGGAATACGCTCGCCGTGCACGTCAAAGGTTTCGCTGCCATCAATGGCGAGGGTATGCCGGTCGACGCCGCGCTTGAACTCCAACGGCAACACGCCCATGCCCACCAGATTGGTGCGGTGGATGCGCTCGAAACCTTCGGCAGCGATCGCCTCAACACCCGCAAGACGTACGCCCTTGGCCGCCCAGTCCCGTGACGAGCCTTGGCCGTAATCGGCACCGGCAATGATGATCAGCGGCTGTTTGCGCTCCATGTAGGTTTCGATGGCTTCCCACATGCGGGTCACCTGGCCTTCCGGCTCGATGCGGGCCAATGAGCCCTGTTTGATCTTGCCGTTTTCCAGAACCATCTCATTGAGCAGCTTGGGGTTGGCAAAGGTCGCGCGCTGCGCAGTCAAATGGTCCCCTCGATGAGTCGCGTAGGAGTTGAAGTCTTCCTCGGGCAAGCCCATTTTCGCTAGATATTCCCCTGCCGCACTGTCGAGCATGATGGCGTTGGACGGCGACAGGTGATCAGTGGTGATGTTGTCGCCCAGCACTGCCAGAGGGCGCATACCCTTGAGCGGCCGAGCGCCAGCCAGAGCGCCTTCCCAGTAAGGCGGACGGCGAATGTACGTGCTCTGCGCACGCCAGTCGTAAAGCGGTTTGACCTGCTCACCGTTGTCCACCTGGATTTCGAACATCGGGATGTAGACCTGACGGAACTGATCCGGCTTGACGCTGGCCTTGACCACGGCGTCGATCTCTTCATCGCTGGGCCAGAGGTCTTTCAAGGTGACAGGATTACCCGCCTTGTCGACACCCAATACGTCTTTCTCGATATCGAACCGAATGGTGCCGGCAATGGCATAAGCCACCACCAAAGGCGGCGACGCCAGGAAGGCCTGCTTGGCGTAAGGATGAATCCTTCCGTCGAAGTTGCGGTTGCCGGACAGCACAGCCGTGGCGTACAGATCCCGGTCGATGACTTCCTGCTGGATTTTCGGGTCCAGCGCGCCGCTCATGCCGTTACAGGTGGTGCAGGCAAAACCGACGATGCCGAAACCCAGGGCTTCCAGTTCGGGTAACAGATTGGCTTCTTCGAGATACAGCTGAACTGCCTTGGAACCCGGCGCCAGTGAGGTCTTGACCCAGGGTTTGCGTTTCAGCCCGGCGGCATTGGCGTTGCGCGCCAGCAAGGCGGCGGCGATCACGTTGCGTGGGTTGCTGGTATTGGTGCAGCTGGTAATGGCGGCGATGATCACCGCGCCATCCGGCATCAATCCCGGCTCGTTTTCCACTACACCGGAGATCCCCTGAGCTGCCAGTTCGGAAGTCGGCACCCGGCGATGAGGGTTCGACGGACCGGCAATATTGCGCACCACACTGGACAGATCGAACGTCAGGACCCGCTCATAGACGGCAGTTTTCAGGCTGTCAGCCCACAAGCCTGTCTGTTTCGCATAGGTTTCCACCAGCCTGACCTGCTCCGGCTCGCGACCGGTCAGGGTCAGGTAATCCAGGGTTTGCTGGTCGATATAAAACATCGCCGCCGTGGCGCCGAATTCCGGGGTCATGTTGGAAATGGTCGCCCGGTCACCCAGGGTCAGTGCGTTGGCACCGTCGCCGAAAAACTCCAGATAGGCCGACACTACTTTTTCGGCGCGCAGAAACTCGGTCACTGCCAGCACGATGTCAGTGGCAGTAATCCCCGGCTGGCGCTGGCCCGTCAGCTCCACGCCGATGATGTCCGGCAGACGCATCCACGACGCCCGACCCAGCATCACGCTTTCGGCCTCCAGCCCGCCCACCCCGATGGCAATGACACCCAGCGCATCCACATGGGGCGTATGGCTGTCGGTGCCGACCAAAGTGTCCGGAAACGCCACGCCATCCAGTGCATGCACCACGGGCGACATTCGCTCCAGATTGATCTGGTGCATGATGCCGTTTCCGGGCGGGATCACATCGACGTTCTTGAAGGCTTTTTTGGTCCAGTTAATGAAGTGGAAACGGTCTTCGTTACGGCGATCTTCGATAGCCCGGTTACGCGCGAAGGCATCAGCTTCGAAACCGCCATGCTCCACTGCCAGGGAGTGATCGACAATCAACTGGGTCGGCACCACAGGATTGACCAGCGCCGGGTCACCGCCTTGCAAGGCGATCGCGTCGCGCAGGCCGGCAAGGTCCACCAGCGCAGTCTGGCCGAGGATGTCATGGCACACCACTCGGGCCGGGAACCAAGGGAAGTCCAGATCCTGTTTACGCTCGATGAGCTGCCCGAGGGACGCGGTCAAGGTCGCGGGATCGCAGCGCCGCACCAGGTTTTCCGCCAGCACTCGCGAGGTGTACGGCAAGCAATCGTAAGCTCCGGGTTTGATTGCATCCACGGCCTCACGGGCGTCGAAGTAATCCAGCGAAGTGCCTGGCAAGGGTTTGCGGTGTTCAGAATTCATGGCGCGGGGCCTCGATCACGGGAAATTCAAGGGAATGGCCGGGAATGGCATCCCATCTCTTCAACGCTGCGCTGTCGTGCTGCAAACACGACCCCCGTGGGAGCGAGCTTGCTCGCGAAGGCAATTTCTTCGGCACAACAGATCGCTCGGATGTACTGGCCTCTTCGCGAGCAAGCTCGCTCCCACAGGACTTTCATTTTTTACGGAGCTATTTTTCGCTTGGTAAGAGCCTTTGGCTCCCACGGAAAATCGTTTCAGCGTTGAGGTTGGTTCAGCGTTTATCAATGCTTACAAAACTACGCTGCTCAACGCCCACGTATTCGGCGCTGGGTCGGATGATTCGGTTGTTGGCACGCTGCTCGAAAACATGCGCCGCCCAACCGGTCAGGCGTGAACAGACGAAAATCGGCGTGAACAGCTTGGTGGGGATGCCCATGAAGTGGTACGCCGAGGCGTGGTAGAAATCGGCATTGGGAAACAGTTTTTTCTGCTCCCACATAGTCTTGTCGATGGCCTCGGACACTGGATACAACACGGTATCGCCCGCGTCGTCCGCCAGCTTTTTCGCCCAGCCTTTGATGACTTCGTTGCGCGGGTCTGACTCTTTATAGATGGCATGCCCAAAACCCATGATCTTGTCTTTGCGCTCCAGCATGCCCAGGGTGCCCTTGATGGCCTCTTCGGCAGAGCTGAATTTCTGGATCATCTCCATCGCGGCTTCATTGGCCCCGCCATGCAGCGGGCCGCGCAAAGTGCCGATGGCCGCCGTGATGCAGGAAAACAGATCGGACAAGGTCGACGCGCAAACCCGCGCGGTGAAGGTTGAAGCGTTGAATTCGTGTTCGGCGTACAGGATCAGCGACACGTCCATGACTTTGCGATGCAGTTCGCTGGGCGTTTTATCCAGCAACAAATGCAGGAAATGCCCGCCGATGGAATCCTCGTCAGTCACGCACTCGATACGCTTGCCGTCATGGCTGAAGCGATACCAGTAGCACATGATCGCCGGGAACGCGCCGAGCAGCCGGTCGGTTGCATCGCGCTGCCGGTCGAAGCTGGTTTCCGGCTCCAGGGTCCCGAGCATCGAGGCACCGGTGCGCATCACATCCATGGGATGGGTGTCGGCCGGAATGCGCTCAAGCACTTCCTTCAAGGCTTGCGGCAGATCACGGAGTTTTTTCAGCTTCGCCAGATAGGTGTCCAGCTCGACCTGGGTGGGCAGCTCGCCGTACAGCAGCAGGTAAGCCACCTCTTCGAAGCGCGCCTGGGCGGCCAGTTCTTTTACATCGTAGCCGCGATAGGTCAAACCGGCACCGGTCTGGCCGACGGTCGACAAGGCAGTCTGCCCGGCAACCTGACCCCGCAGGCCAGCGCCGCTCAATACTTTTGCTTCAGCCATTGCTCTCTCCAATGTTGGATTTTTTAGGGATTTGGCAATTCATTCCAGATTTCAGCCGTATATGCGTGGGAGCGACCGGGGTGGCGCTCCACCTTGCTCGCGAAGAGGCCAGTACATCCGAAGTATCTCTGCAGTCTGGAACACCGCCTTCGCAAGCAAGTTTGCTCCCACAGGTTGTAATCTCCAGCTCCTCAAACTTTCTTCTGCGCAAACAACGCGTCCAGCTTCTGCTCGAAGGTGTGGTAATCAATCGCGTCATACAACTCCATGCGGGTCTGCATGGTGTCCACCACGTTCTTCTGGCTGCCGTCGCGACGAATCGCGCCATAGACGTTTTCCGCGGCCTTGTTCATGGCGCGGAATGCCGATAAAGGATAGAGCACCAGCGACACATCGGCGCTGCGCAGCTCATCCACGGTAAACAGCGGCGTGGCACCAAACTCGGTGATATTGGCCAGAATCGGCGCCTTGACCCGTGCCGCGAAGAGCTTGTACATCTCCAGCTCGGTAATGGCTTCGGGGAAAACCATGTCGGCACCTGCTTCGATGCAGGCAGCGGCGCGGTCCAGCGCAGACTCCAGGCCTTCCACCGCCAGCGCATCGGTGCGCGCCATGATCACAAAGCTGTCATCAAGGCGCGCATCCACAGCGGCCTTGATGCGATCGACCATTTCCTGCTGGGACACAATTTCTTTATTGGGACGATGGCCGCAGCGCTTGGCGCCAACCTGGTCCTCGATATGGATCGCCGCCGCGCCAAACTTGCTCATCGAGCGCACGGTGCGGGCCACATTAAATGCCGACGAACCAAAACCGGTGTCCACATCCACCAGCAGCGGCAAGTCACAGACGTCAGTGATGCGTCGTACATCGGTCAATACGTCGTCCAGACCGGTGATGCCCAGATCAGGTATCCCCAACGAACCTGCCGCCACGCCGCCGCCAGACAGGTAAATGGCTTTGAACCCGGCTCGCTTCGCCAGCAACGCATGGTTGGCGTTGATCGCCCCCACCACTTGCAGCGGGTGTTCGCTGGCCACGGCATCCCGGAAGCGTTGGCCGGGAGTGGTTTTATTGGAATTCATTAGTCATCTCCAAAAGCGTGGGTTCAGTGGGCGAGCTGCTGTTCCAGGTAGTGCCGCTCAATATTGCGTTTCGAAGCGCCGATATGCCGACGCATCAATAATTCGGCCAGCTCGCCATCCCGATCAGCGATGGCATCGAGAATGCGGTGGTGTTCGGCAAAGGCCTGGCGCGGCCGGTTGGGCGTCGCGGAAAACTGTATGCGGTACATGCGCACCAGCTGGTACAGGTCGCCGCAGAGCATTTGCGTCAGGGTTTTGTTGCCGCTGCCCTGGATGATCCGGTAGTGGAAATCGAAATCACCTTCCTGCTGGTAATAACCGACTCCGGCCTGAAATGCGGCATCGCGCTCATGGGTGTCCAGCACCCGGCGCAGGTCATCGATTTCTTCGGCAGTCATGCGCTCGGCGGCCAGACGACAGGCCATGCCTTCCAGGGATTCGCGAATCTCATACAGCTCGATCAGCTCGGCATGGCTCAGGGATACCACCCGAGCGCCCACATGAGGCACCCGCACCAGCAGACGCTGCCCTTCCAACCGATGAATCGCCTCCCGTAACGGCCCGCGGCTGATGCCATAAGTGCGCGCCAGCTCAGGCTCGGAAATCTTGCTGCCGGGGGCGATCTCGCCTTTGATAATCGCGGCTTGAATGCGGCGGAAAACGTTTTCGGAGAGGGTTTCCGAGTCTTCCGGGATTGGAGCTGCGCTTTGTGCCTGACCCAGCATTGTCGACACCACCAGATGAATATGGGCAAAACTTAGCTCTTTGGCGTCATTCAGTCAAAGCAATCCGTCAGATTGTCGACAATAGTCTAATAACGAGTTTATTTGTAGATACCGTCTTGACCCTCATCGCGCAAGCGCGATGAGGGGGTCAAAAGGTTTACCCGATTTCAGTACCCCATACACCAAATGCAGCAGCTTACGCATAGCCGCGCAGATAATTTCCTTAGGGG
>Ga0247814_10000051_pt1 | contig 120599 bp, 100 predicted proteins | sample UWRJL179409R1_FD_179947 | JGI IMG/M metagenome (GOLD analysis project Ga0247814, IMG submission 179947) | Plant litter microbial communities from Arlington Agricultural Research Station in Wisconsin, United States - UWRJ-L179-409R-1 | ecosystem: Environmental > Terrestrial > Plant litter >... | reverse complement strand
AGGCTCTAGGCCTTAGGAGCTCAACAGCTTCCCACTCTCCCTCGATGATCAGTCGAGAACTATGGCGCGATGAAGCACCAGAGTCGAGATACAAGGAGCTCACGAGCAACGCGAGGCAGCGATAGCGTTCCGTCTGACACACCGCCATCGCGGCCTCGCGGTGCTCGTGCGCTCCTACAGGATCGGGTTCCTTCAGCTGCACCGCGCGACTTACCCTGTACCGCACCTCACAGGCCCCATCCCTACCTTCATGCTAGAATGCGCCCCAAATTGATGGGCAGTAATAGCACTGCGCCAGTCAAATACAGTCTCAAGGGTGTTCGCCCTAACCGTGCCAGGATTTATGACACTCAAAGCCTTTCCCGCCCTGCTCTGCCTGCTTTTTCTCCCTCTGACTGGCATCGCTGCCGAGAAGACCGTGTATGGCCTCAACGAATACGCCCAGCTCAATGACATTGACCTGCAAGTCGCCGCCAAGCTCGACACCGGGGCCAAGACTGCTTCACTGAGTGCTCGGGATATCAAGCACTTCAAACGCAATGGCGAAAGCTGGGTGCGGTTCTATCTGGCAATCGATGACGCCCACGCGCACCCCATCGAGCGGCCGCTGGCCAGGGTCAGCAAGATCAAGCGCCGAGCCGATGATCGCGATCCGGATGACGAAAAAAAGTACAGCGCACGCCCGGTGATCAGCCTTGATGTGTGCATGGGTGCATCTTTACGCACCATCGAAGTGAACTTGACCGACCGAAGTGCTTTCCAATATCCGCTTTTGATCGGCTCCGAGGCGTTGAAACGCTTTGATGCGCTGGTCGACCCAAGCCTTAAATACGCAGCGGGCAAGCCTGGCTGTGCAATTACCGCTCAAAGAACCGAGTAACCCCATGCGCTCTCTTACGTTGCATCTGAAAATCCTGATTGGTGTCCTGGTGACACTGGGGATCGCAATCACGGCCTATCAGATTCTGGCGCTCGGCATCCCGGTGACCGAGGATGAAACAGACGACTTGTGGAATATCGACGCCAAGGTCGAATTCGTCGCCAATAACAACAAGGACTCAGTCAAGCTGCAGATGTTCGTGCCGCCCCTGGCGCGGGACTACATCAGCCTCAATGAAAGCTTTATCTCCAACAACTATGGGGTCAGCGTCAATCGGGTCGATGGCAACCGCAAGGTGACCTGGTCGGCACGCCGCGCTACCGGCAATCAAACGCTGTATTACCGTCTGGTGCTGACCAAGCGCTACAGCGGTGAAAAGCTCAAGGCCAAGGGGCCGATCTTCCGTGACAGCATCGCGGTGGAAGGCCCGGAAAAAATCGCCGCAGAAGCCCTGCTCGCGCCGATTCGCCAGCATTCGGCGGACGTGGAAACCTTCGTCACCGAAGCCATCAAGCGGGTCAACAACCTCTCTGACAACAACGTCAAGCTGCTGCTGGCCGGTGACACTTCCAGCGCCAACAAGGCGCGGATCACCGAGTTGCTGCTGTCTATCGCCCACGTGCCCATGGAAAAAGTCCACACCATTCGACTGGTAGCCGACCAGCCGCAAAGCCCGGAACTCTGGCTGCGCAGCTTCAATGGCAAGGACTGGCTGTATTTCAATCCAGACACTGGCGAACAGGGCCTCCCACAAGACCGCTTGCTGTGGTGGACCGGCGACGAAAACCTGATCACCCTCGACGGTGGTAAAAAAGCGGTGGTGACCTTCAGCCTCAACAACAGCGAGATGAACGCGATCCGTCTGGCCAAGCTCACCGACGCCAGCACCGACGCGGACTTCCTGGAATATTCACTGTACGGCCTGCCCCTGCAAACCCAGCAGACCTTCATGATCATGGTCATGATCCCGATTGGCGTACTGGTCATCCTGATCCTGCGCAACCTGATCGGCCTGCAAACTCTGGGCACCTTCACCCCCGTGCTGATCGCCCTGGCCTTCCGGGAGACCCAACTGGGCTTCGGCATCATCCTGTTTACGGTGATCACCGCACTGGGTCTGTCGTTACGCTCCTATCTGGAACACCTGAAACTGCAAATGCTCCCGCGCCTGTCGGTGGTACTGACCTTCGTGGTGGTGCTGATCGCCGCCATCAGCCTGTTCAGCCACAAGCTTGGGCTTGAACGCGGGCTTTCCGTGGCGCTGTTTCCGATGGTGATTCTGACCATGACCATCGAACGCCTGTCCATTACCTGGGAAGAGCGCGGCGGTGGCCATGCCATGAAAGTCGCCATCGGCACGCTGTTTGCGGCCTCCCTGGCGCACATCATCATGAGCGTGCCGCAGCTGATTTACTTCGTCTTCACCTTCCCTTCCGTGCTGCTGATTCTGGTGGGCTTCATGCTGGCGATGGGTCGCTATCGTGGCTACCGTCTGACGGAGCTGATGCGCTTCAAGGCCTTCCTCAAGGAAGAATCCAAGCAAGAGCAAATCAAATGATGGGCTGGTGGAAAACCTGGAAGGCCCTGGAAGCCCGGGGCATCATGGGCATCAACCGACGTAACGCGGATTACGTGCTCAAGTACAACAAGCGCAGCCTGTACCCGATTGTCGATGACAAGATCATCACCAAAGAACGGGCCATCGCGGCGGGTATCAACGTGCCCGAGATGTACGGGGTGATTTCCACCGAGAAGCAGATCGACAAGCTGGACGAAATCATTGGCGGACGCAGCGACTTCGTCATCAAACCCGCACAAGGCGCGGGCGGTGACGGGATTCTGGTGATTGCCGATCGTTTCGAGGATCGTTATCGGACCGTTTCCGGGCGTATCGTCAGCCATTCGGAAATCGAGCATCAGGTCTCCAGCATCCTCACCGGCCTCTACTCTCTGGGCGGGCACCGGGATCGGGCGCTGATCGAGTATCGAGTCACGCCGGACCAGATCTTCAAAAGCATCAGCTACGAAGGCGTGCCGGATATCCGGGTCATCGTGCTGATGGGCTATCCAGTGATGGCCATGCTGCGCTTGCCGACCCGGCAATCCGGCGGCAAGGCCAACCTGCACCAGGGTGCGATTGGCGTCGGCGTCGACCTGGCCACCGGCATCACCCTGCGCGGCACCTGGCTGAACAACATCATCACCAAACACCCTGACACCACCAATGCGGTGGATGGCGTGCAGCTGCCCAACTGGGACGGTTTCATGAAGCTTGCCGCCGAATGCTACGAGCTGTGTGGGCTGGGTTACATAGGCGTGGACATGGTGCTGGACCAGGAACAAGGCCCGCTGATCCTCGAACTCAACGCCCGCCCCGGGCTGAATATCCAGATCGCCAATGACTGCGGGCTGACCCATCGCACCCAGGCGGTGGAAGCGCGGCTGGAGCAGTTGGCGGTGAATGGCGAGGTGGAGACGGCACAGGAACGGGTGAAGTTCGTGCAGGAAGTGTTTGGTCACGTTTAGGTGCTATTGCCAGGCAAACATGAAATACCTGGCTGAATCGGGATGCGTGAGACCGGCTCTAACTGGGAAGGCAGCATTCTGCCAATGGAAATGTATTGGATGAATCAGAGTATTCCCGTCTAAAGCCGGTCCCACTGATACTGATTGCTGCCCGACAATGCGGTGCCTGACTCATGCAATCAACCTGATTTCATCATTGATGGGAAAGTTCGGCGCGAATAAAGGCGGCCAGGTTTTACCTTCGTCAAAACTGACATATACCTTCAGTGAAAATTTATTGTCGAGCTTGAGCTCAGCCATGAACGTTTTTGGGGCGGTGGCTTTTATTCCATTAATCAGCTCCATAGCCGTGACGGCATGATTATTCAGGACTGTACGCTGGACAGGCTGACTCGCGGCATTGATCCCCGTTACGTCGATTCTTACCCGCTGGGTGGTTGCCATTAACGTCCAGGTTTCCAGCGTAAGCGGGACGCCACTGTCGGGAATCCTTTTCAGGCTAAGATCGCCGCCGAGAACCCCCTCACACCTGATGGTCGGCAACTGATCGGTATTGAGCTTTTGAACGGCAACCAGCCTTACCTGGGAAGGAAATGTCCCACCCGCCCCCACGGCTTCATATCTCACCGGCAGTTGCGCACCTATATGCGGCCCGATGTGTTCACTGGGGATCGCATAGCGATGGTTGTCGCCGGACGTGGGCGTTGAGGTGCGATAAGCCCCCAGTTCACCAGGCTCACCCCACTGCACCCAAAGAACCTCGCCAGGCTTCATTTCCACATCCTGAACGATGACCGTCGCCCCTAAAGCAACAGCCTCAGGCACCAGCTCGACCAGTTGATTACTGCCTTGAGATTTGTCGATATCAGGCCAGGGATAATCACGGGATACCGGTGTTGCCGCCACTTTCAAGGTCACCGGAAGAGCGTAATCACTCGGGTTGCCTGCCCGATCCTCAATCCGGTAGTACGCGTAGCGATCACCGTCGTCACGCCGGCGAATCATGTCCTCGCCAAAGCTGATCGTCAGCGGTTTGCCAATGTCGTCAGCACCCAGGGTTTTATACGCCACCTCCTCACGACTGGAAGGGCTTCGATCCCAGAACCAAGTCAGGATATCGCCCGGCTTGATTTCGCGGTACTCGGGTATCTCGGCCAGAACTTCTCCATTGTCTTCCAGGTACTGGTCGGTGACGCCACCACTAATGATATCGGGAGGAAAAAGCAGTTGTTCGTTCAGGTTCAATAACGGCCGAGTTTTGTCGATGGTGATCGTCAGGGGCTCAGAGTCCAGGTTCTCCCCGTTGAAAATCGCCACATTGTAATAAATGACATGCTCCCCTTCGCCCAGCCTGCTTTGCGGGACCATCAGGAATAAATCACCAGGATCGATAGGTGCATACCAAGTCTTTTCAGCTAGATAACCACCGTCCCAGAATAATGTCAGCGTTTCAGGATTCAATTCGGGATATGAATCAGTCCACATCTCAAAGGTGACTTTCAGATCCCTCAGTGTGGCACTGACGGGCAGCAGATTGGTTTCTCCATCCTCGATATCAGGAAGCGCGACTTCGACAATCGGCTTTTTATGTAGCACTCGATCGGCACTGACCATTGCCTTTACTCCTGTAAAAGACAAAGGGCCTCTTCGGCCCCTCGTCGCACTCGATTTACCAGCTGTAACGCACTCCGAAGTTTGCGCCCCAAGGCTGTTCGATGTTGTCGCCGTTGCTATAGTCCAGATCGACATGCGCTTGCAGCTTGTCGGCCAGTTGTATGGCTAAGCCGGCGCCCAACTCACCGCGCGAGCCGGACAAATCGTTGTTGAAAACATTGTTATTGACCTGTACCTCGTTGTTCTTGGCGAACTCATGGGCATAAGCAGCACGCACGTAGGGCTGAACAGTCTTGCCATTGCCCATCGTAAAGTTGCGCCCCACTGTCGCCCCGACCTTACCCAGCAACGAGCGAGTACGGTCGCCTTCAGCGGACAGACCGTTATCCAGATCGTAATCCTTACCCTGGATCACTACGCCGGAAAGCTGGGTGTAAGGCTCAACAAAGTAGTCATTGTCCAGCTTGATATGCCGACCGACTTCCACCGAAGCACCGACGCCGTTGTTTTTGTAATCGCCTTTGGCACGGGTGCCGTCACTGAGCTGGACCTTGGAGTCATTCTGGAAACGGTTGAACTTGAGCACTGCATCCACGTAGTACCCGCTATCGGCATCCAGCCGGTGGTGTACGCACCGACGTAGTAACTGTCGACATCGCCCGTGGTTCCACGCTGTACATCCAGATCAGACTTGCTGTAACCACCTAACAGACCGATCAGCCATTGCCCGTCGCCCACCGGCAGCGGCGCGTCGGCACCAAAGGAAATGCCTTGCTGGGTCTGCTTGTAACCCACCCCGGAGGCTGCGGATACGTTGTACTTATTCCCGTAGGTACGGATCCAGCCGCCCGCCTTGCCACCGTCCATGCGCAATTCGCCCATACGGCTGCGTAAAGTGCTCAGCTCGCCATACCAGACCGTGGGTGCCGTATTGAACAGCGCCAGAACCGAACGCGTGCCGGGACTGATGACTTTGCTGGTGGTGTCCAGATACCAGTCATTGCCACGCTGGAGCAGATCGTAGGAAAAGGTGCCCAGATCTACCGGGCCGTTGAGCAGCGAGAACTGCGCCGTGCCGCCGCCAGTGTGCACCACCTGCAAGGCGCTTTCGGCGACTGGGTCGGCACCACTGCTGCCGATCAACAGGGTGTGGTTGCCGGTAGCGTCGCCGGTGACGTTGAGGAAGTCATGCTGGCCGGTGACGAAGTCGGCATCCATGACGAACGTACCGCTGCCGGACAATGAACCTACTGACAATTGATAGAAGGCCGTCGGGTCACCGAACTTGATCGTGCCACCATTCATGGCCAGATTGCCGATTTGACTGTCTTCGACCATTACCCACTGGGCCTGGCTGTTGACGGCCAGACTCGCGACGTTTTCCAGACGCCCGGTCAGGCTGGCGCTGTTCTGCAAAGTCAGGTTTGCGGTGCCCCCGCTGTCGACGACGACATCGCCGCTCAGCGTGCTGCTGTCCACGCTCATGTTGGCCGTGGAGCCGCCGGTGACTTCCAGCAGGGTGCCGTTCGCGCCAGCCAGTGTCGAGCCGTTCTTGACGTTGACCTGCGCAGTTGCCCCTTGCGACACCAGAATGGCAGAACCGGTCAAGCCTTCCACTCGGGTACTGTCAAGGTCCAGCAGACCGTTTCCGCTGCCGGGCGTGGACGGATCGTTACTGAACCAGAAGCCATTCTGGGTACCGCTGATGCTACTGCCAACGGCACTTACATTACCGCCGAAGGTGGCGATACCTGTGCTATTGAGTCCAGTTCCCGAAACATTGCTGTTCTCCAGGTACAAAATGGCTGTGGGACTCACCAGTACCCCAAAAGAACCTCCGGTGATCTGGCTGTTGAATACTTGGGCCTTCGTCGGGTTGGCAGAACCTTGCCCTTGCCCAATCGTCATGCCCTGAGACGCACCGCTAATAGTACTGCCATTAACGGTGGCGTCACCGCCAGTCATCTGGACACCAATAAATCGGCCAGTTACCGTCGTGCTGTTGAGTATGAGTTTGCTGCCTACGGCCATTGTTATGTCGAGAGTCGTTGCGCCATTGGCGGTTAGTTCGCCCTGATCGACGATTTGGTAATCCGCTGGAAGCTGACTGTCATTGATCGTAATAGGTCGATCAATAAGCAGGGCCGATGCCTGCCCGGCAACAAGAAGCGTCGAGCCTAACATGCTTATTTTTAGAACTTTCGCTAACGGAGTTATCGAGAACGATTCGATGGCCGCCATGGGTAAACACCTTATTCTGATCAATGGACGATGCTTGCAACGAGCAAGATGCCACGCCGGAAGACCGGCGCGACTACAAGCGCCAAGAGACTACACGCCAAAAACCATAATCTATGTAGGAAATTTCCGAAAATACTAGTTGAATCTTCCTACATATCCAGAAAAACCTTAAATTACCGTTAGAAGTTTATTAATCGAAATAAGTTAGGAATCGGTTATTTCGAAATACTCTTACTCAGAGTTGAAGACCGACAAGGGCATCTTAAATACCCCTTATTCTCCCGAAGGACGGGGAAGCGAAACAACTTTTCACCTCCCCGCACACACTAAGGCACAGGCCTCAACGGGCAGGAACCATTACCCGGGGTCATCGACACCGGTTTCTCCTCGAGTTCTGACGTAATCGTTTCTTCAGTAGGACCTGCTCCTATTTTGAAAGAGTAGGTGATCCGCCCCTTTCCGAGCCTGGAAGGTGTGTTGTAGGACGGAAGCAATTTGGTGTCGTAGGGCTGAACCCTCCAGACAAAACCTGCAGGCGGATAGTCAGTTCCCAAGGTGATTTCTTCAGTCAGGTCAGCTCCCCCGAGTGGGGCGTCAGTGTCGTAATCAAGCAAAACCCAATTCATGGTGACTTTGGCACCCGCGACGAGGTTGAACGGCGCCCCGCTCAAATCCGCAACCTTGACCCTGACAGCGGGCTCCAGAGGATGGATAAGGACGGGGTCCGCGTATAACGACTCGCAGACCAGAAACCCTGGCCCGCTCAAGCCTTCGAACGTTGCAGCTGGCGCCTTGAGGGTTACAGCATCAGCGTTTACTTCTCTGTTAGGCGAATGTTGCTCGTTTTCCGCAGTAGCGCTTGCTCTGATCCGGTAGTGCACTGGCAATTTGGGGTTGTTGTAACCCTGCTCAATGATTGCCCAAGGGATCTCCCGGGTGATGGTGTCACCAGGTTGGTCAGTCGCCAAAACCGTATATTGCGTTGTGGGCGACAGTATCCCTGTCCAGTAAAAGTCGATGATCTGACCTGCTTCCAATGGGCCATACAACGTCAATTCCACGCCCACGGGCTGGTCGGCATCGGCTCTGGTCAGAATGTTTGGTGTCGGGGATACCGCGCCATGAACATCTACCAGCGCCAGCGCAGGGTTGACCGGATCTGGCCAGGTGGGATCAGGATCAGGCCTTGGCGGACCGATGATCGAGAAGTCCACCTTGACTGTCGTACTCTGCGGCGCAGAAGCGAGACCGCCACGGCTGACGACGTAACTTACAGTGGTATCGACCGGTCCTGTGGCGGTGCCGAACGTGGATTTGAGTATTTCCGCAGGTATTCTGACCACCTTTGGAAAACCGCCTGAGCCAACAGGCGAACCCTGCAGCGGTGTTGTGCCCCAGGTGACGTCGATGCTGTCGGTGTCTTTGTAATTGTCGAAAGCCTGGATGAGTACTTCGATCCCCGTAATAGAATTAGCATCCTTCAAGTCCAGAAGACCGTCAGCCGCAAGCGGCACTTCAGGGACTTTCAGCCCGCTGGGCAAAGCACCCAGGGCGACGTGCACTGGCACATAGACGGATAGTTTGCTTAGGTTGTTAGCCTTATCGATCAGTACATACAACGGGTAGTGAATACCATCACTGGCGGCCCGAATTACCGCTTCGGGGTAGTGGACTTTGAAGGGCCAGGTGACGCCATCAACTTCAACGGTATCAATAGGGACCACATCGGTCGGGTCGTCAGGGGGTGGGAATTTGGCCCAGAAAAACGCCACCTTGTCCCCAGGCGCGTAATCATCATACTCAGGGATCTCGCCCACCACTTCCGGACCGTTATCAATAAAATACTGATCAGTGATGGGTACAGGCGGCACGATCATCTCAGGCGGCACATCGTGTACGTAAGGTCCCTCACTGTCGCAGATCAGTGCTATTGGCGTGGAGTAAATGTAGATGCCCGTGGCGAAGTGTGGCAGGGCAAGCCGCAGATAATGCCTGCCATCAGTAGCCAGCTCACTTTTCGGGACCTTGAGGTTCAACGGAAATACCGCCGTTGGGTCCGTTACCGGCCCAATGACTTGCACCGAATCGACTTTTGTATATGCAGCGTCATTTTCGGGGTCTGCATCGACACCCCTTGTCCATTGAAGCTCTGGTACTGAAGTCAAACCCGAGGGTGGGAGAGCCTCCCAAGCCCCCATTTGAACGGGCAAATCAGCCTTGAGAGCAGTCGTGTCAAGTGTGCCATCCACCGGATCAACAATGGGATTGGAAGGAAAACCCGGAGGATTCAGCGTTTGCTGCTGCTTCGTTTCACTCAAACGTTTTATTTGCTTGGCACGGTATTCATCCCGCACTTGCTGCGCTTTGCTTTTGGTTATAGGGAATGCCATTTCATGTTCTCCTTTGAATGAGTTACAACCACGCTCTAGTACATTTATCTCTGATTACCATGGAAAACCTGGAATTAGTTAACGCTTTATTTCGGGCTGGCGGTACTAGCAAAACTACTAGGTTTTACTGGTTTATTTTGCAAGCCAACAACATTCTGCGCCTGTGGTGAATCAGGCACGCATAGTAAGATATATATAACTTCTTTTTAGGAATAGTGGTTATTGCCGTAAGTTATAAACTTGTCTCGCTAAAACCCGGTAGTGGGCGAACAGTTTTCCATTTACCCGCTCTAATCCGACTCACACTAGACACGTTTTGCGCTAATACTTCGGATCCTGGCAAAGCCACCGAACCTAACAACGCGGGACTTGCTCGAGCTGTTGAACCGCCATTTTCATGCGGCAAGCCCGGCTGGGCTGAAGAGTTGCTCTCTGGTGCTCGCCCCTCGGTCACAGGCCTGCTCCCGCCTTGAGATGTAGAAGAAGTTTGACCACGGGGATTGCGAGCATACCTGCCCCGATGCGTATAAACGGACGACGTGCTGGATGCGGATGAATTACGCCCCCTCATCCAGGCTGCTTGCCCGGCTCCATCTCTGGCAACCGGGCTACGACCTCCAACCACACCCCACACCCCAAAAACAACCCCCAAGGCCACCGCCATTGAACCCACAACCTGAAGCACCATTTTCGTAGTTTTGTTCTCAGTCTGGCTCGCGCCAACCAGCGCGGCTACGCCAGCAGCCAACGACACTGCTGCGACGAGAAGCAAGGCGAAATGCCCGGTCGGATCACTCCGATTAACCGGATCCCCTTGGCAATACGCATAACCATTCACCCCCCCTTCACCAAACGGGCTGAGGTTGTCCGGCGAATGAAACCGCATCAACACCGGGTTGTAAGCACGGTAGCCATTGCCCAACAGTTGCCACCCTGAATCTTCAGTCAGCTCGCCGTTGAACGCCAAAGCACTGACGATGGGCCTTGTCGCGCTATGGCGCCCATAAGCGTTGTAGGCAATATCGTTGGGAGGGTGCCCGTCAGGAACTTCACCTGTCACGGAGCGTTTGCGGTCGGTGGCCAAAAGCACGTTTTTTGTCGCTCCCGGATTCTGCCGCTCGGCCACCAGATTATCGCCGCCATGAATGAAAGTCCGGTTTAGCGTACCACCCACCTGGTTTGCCAACTTGTCTTCACGGTAGAAACGTTGCTGACCAGTATCGGCCGGACCGTCATTGGCCACCCTGTCCAGCGGGTCATACTGATAGTTTCTAGCGCCGTCATCGCCATTGGCGCTCACGGCAATCAAGCGCCCCAAAGGGTCGTAAGTCAGGGTACGCTGCTGTTCGTCGAGGATAAGATTCCCGTCAGCGTCATAATCCAGCAGGATTTCGGCAGGGTAATGCACCGTGTCGCTATTGGTGACTTTCTGCAACTGCACGGGGTCCAGAGCGCCGTAGTCATAGGTCGCTGTATTGGTGCCGACGGCAGAAGTAGTACGCACCTCGGTCAGGTTGTCCAGCGCATCAAAGATGAACACTTGCCTGACCAACGCTTGCCCATAGGGATCAACTGGTGGCTGACTTCCCGAACAGGTGTAACGAACCAGCCGTCCCCGAGGGTCATATTGGTAGCCTTCTTCACGCAGCAGCTCATCGCCTTCCTTGAGCGTGCGCTTCTCGGCGGCGTCATTGGCGTTGTAAACCTGATCCAGGGTCTGGACCACGCCATTAAGGTCGAATTCGCGCTGTGTCTCACGACCAAAGTCGTCGTAAGCAAGGGTAATCCCGACAGTCCTTGCGCCCTCTTTGGTTGTGATGGAGTTCAGCCAGCCCAACTCGTTGTATGTGAACGTTGAATTGATAGTCCCCAGTTCAACAGACTCAAGACGTCCAAAATCATCATATTCAGAATATTGAGTCTGGCCCAATACATCCTTATATTCGCGCAATCGGCCATTGAGGCTGTACACATACTCCATACTCAGCGGGTCGCCGCCTGCCTGGGTGCGTGTCTCGGTTTTCAGCTCTCCGGTGCTGAACCAAGTGCGCTCCAGGACCTGATCCGATTCCCCGCAACTGAGCAGGCGGGCATTTTTTTTATCGTATTCATACCGCGCGCTAACATCCTCTGCCAACTCGCGAGTCAGCGGTTCGTCGCCCAGTGCTGGCGAATAGGTATAAGTGATTGTCCGGCCGCTGGCAGTGGTCACGGTTTTTGGTTGCGAATGCCCTGTCTCATAGCTGAAAGTCTGCAGGCGCCCGCCAATGGTCGCCTGGGTCTTGCGCCCTACTCCATCGAAAACCTGGGTGCCGAGCTCGATGTCATTGACGCTGATGCCCACCGGCAAGTCATCATCGGTGTGGGGCGCATAGATGCGCTTAACCACGTCGCCACCGGGCAAGGTGCTTTCCAGCAAGCGATCAAAGGCATCATAGGCGTAAAGCGTCGTGGCGTTGCGAGCGTCTATTTCTTTGGCGGTGCGGCCAAGCCCGTCGTAGAAGTATTGATGCACACTGATGCTTTTATCATCTGTGTCGAAACGCTCCACCCGTGCAGGCTTTTCAAACAGATTGAGACTGGTCTCGGTTACCCCACCCAAAGCATGGTTGCCATCAGGGTCATCAGGTCCCTGCCGCCAGCTGCGGGTCACCGGCCCGCCAAACCCGGAGTTGGCTGTAGGGTCGGTTTGCGTGAATTCCTTCACCCGATCCGGCCCGGTTACGCATGACTGCTGCCCCCAATCGTCATACTCATACCGGCTGTGCAGGCCCAGTTCACGCTCGCCCAGCCAGTCATAATCTGTCGCGTTGGCGATATTGCCGAACAGGTCATAGGTTGCAGCGTACGTCCGCCGGTAACGCGCAGGCGTCGTACTGTCGGCGTCCTGGCGCTCTTCCAGAATGGGCCGGTTCAGGCCGTCCACTTTGGTGCGCGTGGTGACACCTTTGACATCGACCACTTCTTGACTTGCCTGCTGCCCGGTCGCCGAGGTCAAGGTGTAGCGGTAAGCCCGGGCAGCTTCGAACTCCGGATCCCCGGGCGCGACGGTTTCCAGCGTCACCCGCTGCAGCACGTCATATTCGTAGCTGATCTGCACGTCCGTATCGTTGTCATGGTCCAGCAGCACCTCGCCACTGAGCATTGAGTGCTGACGGGTGACGACTTTCGTAGTGGCGTCGAAGCCGGTGAGGGTTTCCACTGTTTGATCCACGATTTCCCCGGCCAGACGGCTCAGGGGCGCACTGTAGGCGAACACCGTGGTGTTGGTTTTTTCATTGAAGGTCTCGTTCTGGCTTTTTGGTCGGCCATGCAGCGAGGGTTCGTCGGGTTCATTGTGGTAAACGCGCTCGATGTATTGCAGAGGCGAGAAATGGTTATCGTCGCTATCAGTCAGCGTTTCCCTGGTCACCACCAGCCAGTTGGGGGCATCAGCGGCGGAATCCAGAGCGGGCAGCGCCTCATACCGATTGACGGTTTGCAAAGCCGTCGCGGTGCCATCGTCGGACGCTGCCGGATAAACGGTTTTGGTCCGCAGATTGCGCTCAAAACCTTCCGGGTCTGCCGGGCAGCCGTCGTCACCTTCTTTGGGGTAATAACTGAAAGTTTCCCTGATGCCACTGGCCTGTACCTGTTCGGTCAGGTTGCCGTACTCGTCAAAGCTGGTGCTTTCCACCTCAGTGCGGCTCTGATTGCCACGGGTCCAGCGGGTGGTCACGCTTTTTGGCAACTGGAACTGCGGTGGCTGCAGGTCGAAGTCAACGTCTTCGCTGTGATAGTCAGTTCCGACCGTCTTGACACAATCGCCTTGACGAGTGACTTCTTCGGTCAACAAGTGGAAGCGGTTGAACGTACGGGTCACGCTGCGCTGGGTAATGCTGCCCACTTTCAGGGCCTCTACTGAACCGTATTCATAATCGGTCTGCACCCGGTACAGGTTATCCAGGCCGTCATTGAGCCAGTTAATAGCGGCACCGTTGCCGAGGAAGTTGTGCGTGGTGTAGGTGTAGTCGACGACGATGTTTGGCTGCCCGAAGCCAGGCACAGTGGTGTGTCGGGTGACACGGGGCAGGTGTTGCAGCGGCGCGCTGGGATTGGGGTACGGATGGCCGCCGTCCCTGTATTCAATGAGTTCCTCCCCGCCCACCGGGGTCTGGACTTTCACCAGGCAGGTATGGCCGCGGATCTGCTCGTAGGTGAAGCGCCAGGAAGCGTTTTCGGCGGTGGGTAAAATGATCGACGTGACCTCTTGGCGACCATTCAGGCGCATCTCGAAGCTGGCCAGCGGTGTTCCGCCCGGACCGCTGTCAGGGTGCAGGTGCAGCCTGACGAACTGGTTGTTGGGGTCGCGTTCGATGCGCAACAGGGGGGTGAACGCATCGCGGACCGTCTCCAGCAACTGACCACCCTGGAACGAGGTGTACGTCAGGTTGACCGCATGCCCGGAGGGTGCGCGAATCTCACGGGGCAACGCCACCCGCTTATCGCCACTGCCACCGGTCACCAGGGTTTCCACCAGACCGGACTTGTGCACCACCCGATAAGTGTCAGCGCCCAGATTGTAGAAGTGGAAGCTGTCGAGTTTTTTCTCCTTGATGGCCGGCTGCGCACCGCTGCCTGTGACCTTGAAGTTCTCACCTGTGCTCAGGGCCAACATGCTGCCAACAGGGGTGTACTGCGACAGGCTGAGGTTCCAGCCCACACCAAACCCGGAATCCTCTAGGTTGAGCGGGTTGAACTGCAACTGCAAAGGCACCGCTGGCCCGCACAGTCGATTACTCTTGAGCTCAGGCAAATCCACCGTGACGGTGTACTGCCCGGTGCGCGGGTCGACACCCAGCATCAAAAAGCTCATGAAGTTGAATGCATTGGAATGAATGACGCTTGACGTAGTCATGATTCAATTCCTCAAGCTATTGAAGATTAAGTTTTAGAACATTACGACTGTCCATGACAGAGACCGCGTCAAAGCCGATCTGCAGTCGATGACGATTACCTTCCTGATCCAGCAAAACAAAAATCATGGAAGGATCCAGCAACGCGCGAAACAACTTTCTGTTATCGCCATTTGCCATACCATCGTGCCAATAACTCATATCGGCTACCCGATGTAAACTGACGATAAGTTCGCCGCGAGAAGGTCCTTTGCCGACGACCAATTCCCTATCAAGGGTTGCATCCGGGGACACTGCCTTTAACAGACGCCGATAATCAACATCAAATGTAAGACTGTCGGGCCCAGCGTCACTCCCTCGAAACACGTAAGGATAAAAGGCATAACCGGTGTAACTGAAGAATGTCTCCTGGAGAAATTCACTCTCCCACTGGATGCTGGAGACATTGGCCTCCACGCTTAATTGGGCAAATACCACGGGATAAGTATTCAACCGTCGGTAGCTCAGTCGCCAGTAATCGACGGAGTCCAGGTAGTAATTGAAAGGATCATTAAATTCCGGCCCGTCGTTACCTACCCCACTGAATGCTCGATCACGGGTCAACTGATAATTAGCGGATTCAAGAATGGGCGGCATGACGCCCCCAACCGTAACTTTGCCCTCTTCACTCGAAACCAGATTGGAGCGCCACAAACGCCCATTGTCATCCTGAAACTCGGCATAAAAGGTCTTATTGCCTTGCACTGCCATATGGATGTAAAGCTCACGGTAACGCGTTCCTTCGTTTCGGGGCTTGGGAAGAGCAAGGCGGACATTTCTGCCTGGCAGGTTAGGGGAATACAGGCTGAAACGATTGGTCCGCACATGAGCGGCATAAGGCAACAAGCTTTCATAATCGATGCCTTCCTGCAAATCATCAATGAAACTGACCTGACCGCCGCCTTGCTCCACCAATCGCATTCTTGAAAGTTCAACATCACTGACTGGGATTAGCACTTCCTGTCCGTCAAACTTGATGGAGGCGGTTATCACCTCGATCAATATGGGAATCTGCTGCAAACCATTAGCATAAGCCTGCACCAGCCCACCAGGCGCGCTGAGTTTGAAGCTATACAGCTCCTCCCAGCGGATCGGTATGTATTCACGCTCCACCGGTTGCAGATTGATGATGCTGTAGCCATATCGCGCTGGCCAGCCTGAGCCGGGCGACGGTAGCTCGCATACCACGACATCGATCATTGATTCAGGTGATTGAGGTGGAGCATACGAATTTTCTTCATCCAGTACTCCCTCGCCTATGACGTACCAGTTGAGCAATGACGGATCGATTTGATCATTGGTTTGCGTAAAGGGGACTGTGTCCGTAGGTCCCAACCCCGCCACATAATAAGGAGTCACTTCCAGCGTGACTGGCTTATTGATTAATACAATCGTCGCTTGCACCTGATCACCACTGGAATCAACCACCTGGATCTTTTGCACAACAATGGTTTCAGCTTGCACGATCGGCGGCGGAAAATAGTGCTGGTGATTAGCGTCGATCCGCACCAGCCTTGCCCCCAACTTTGGCTCCACAATCTCAAAATCCAGTCGGCCGCCATTAAGACTGGTGGCATGGATGACAATGGGCGTCTGGTCCGTACCGTTTTTGATCTGGACCAGCGGTGCGATCGCCATGCTTTCGAAACGCTCCTGCACCAGCGCCGAGGCGAACTTATCCTGCCCGCTGTCGCGATAACTCGCAGTGACCACCAGCGGCAATCTTTGTCTGCGCATCTTTGACTGATCGCTTGCGGTATACACCCCGGCATCGGTGATCGTGCCGACCAATGTCGGGTAGTCGGGGCTGCTCACCGTCCATTGCACAGGGGTTACGATTGCACCATCACCCCGTCGGGCAACGAATTGCTGGGTTTGATTCGCCTCCAGGCTTATGACGGGGGGTTCGATCCGTAACGCATCGGTCGCGGGTTTCAGAGCCCCGAAAATCGCCAGATCATGAGGCTCATGACGACTGATCTGTTCAAAGACATCCTGATTGGGGAATATCAGGTTTTTGAGAATATCGATCTGTTCTTCTTCAACGTAAGTCAGCAGTTCGTGATTAACGATCAATGACGCGGAGTAAACAGCTTTGTCCGCTTGACGGTCATCCGGAATCAAATAAGGAAAGTTGCTCCCTTCACTCGGCACACCTGGCACTTGCTCTTGTACCTGGCTCTTGACCAGCATAAACATCACCACGGCCCCGTCTCCGTAATTTTCGGACTGCGGGTTCCCGGCACCAGGTGCTCGTTGAACGCAGAGTGCAAAGCGGGTCGGGCAGAGCGGGTTGTATTGGTTGAGGTCCAACTGGCCCAACACGAAGTGCCGTTGCTGAGCAGGATCACCAGCAAAATAACGCATGAAATAATCACCCATCAATTCCTGGATCTTCGGCACACCGCCCAGATTACAACTCACCCTTTCACCCAGGTTCAGATCGAGGGATACAATCCCGTGTTTATCCACTTCGCCCCGAACTTGGCGAAGGTTGGCTTGCATGCTGACGTTAAAGCCCATCTCCTGGGTAATACTGAAGGAGGTCAACACAGTTGGCGGCACGCCCACGCCCTCTCTAAAATATGTATAAGTGCCATTGATAATACTCATCGTCAGCGTCATGGCCGCTTTATTCAAGGTTGCAGATTCGAAAGAAAGCGTTGGCGCACCCAACACAATACCCGTCAGCTCGACCCGTTCGGTATTGTCATCATTCACCGGAAACGCATCGGTGAATGGCAATAAGAACCTTAAGCCGTCAAACCCTTGAATATATTGATCCTTGATTAAACGGTTCAACTCGTCGCGCCCCAGAGAAAGCACAGCGCCCCAACCAAGTGTCACGTTGCCTTGTGACAAACGTGCAAGAAGATCCACCACTGAATTAGACATGTTATTTGACTCCTGACCTGTAACGTGGCTTGAACCGGGCTCAGCACTCGTCAATGGTTTTTATTTTCTGCCATTCCACATAGGGCACGGGAAGAATGATGAAAGCACTCGCCCCCGGCCAACCCGCTCCTGGCGACGGGGTCTGGACCGTTACAAGTGCAAATGGGTACTGCCCAACAGGTTCTTCAGAGAAAATACCGCTGACTAAATCTATTGTTCCACTGCCTTTTAACAAGGCCCACGTACACCCTGACTCAATAGGCCCTTCACCCATCTCCGCCTGTAATTGCAGTTGACCCGCAGGTAAGCCCGCATCTGCTTTGATAGAGATAAACGCGTTGATAATCTTATGAGTCACTAATATCCAGGACGAGTACTTGATGGGTGGTGATGATTGTTTAACCTGGACCTGAATCTCCTCCAGGCTGAATGTTTCACTCGGTGCATCCTCTTTGGGCGGAGCAAAATAAGTATGGTCTCCCCCTTCCAGAGTGCTGGGCAGGATGTCTGAACCCGTAGCCGGCCCTACGATGGACCATTCAAGGATGCGCTGATCCCTGGCCTTGGCGGACATTTCAACTGTTTCCCCTGTACCGCACACCGCAACAAGAGGGTTGAACGTGATATTCCTGGCGACCACTGTCAACAGCGCGGAACTGGAATAGCCCTCTTTACTCGCAGTGACCCTTACTCGGGTGAAGAAACCTTCAAACTCATCGGCTTGTGGCGCAATGTATGCGCCACTCGATAGATCAATTTGACCCGGGCTGCCGCTGCTTTCAGCTACATTTTCCACCCGCCATGACACTCCCGCGTCCACTGGCTGTTCCGGCACAACAGCAAATTCGACGTTCTGCCCCGGCCCTGCCAGTGGCTCCAACGGCTTCACAGCAAAAGCATTCACTGCCGGGTCTGCATCGGGTTCAATGTCACCGAAAATAACCACATCGCCTGGCAAATGCGCAGTGACGGAGTGCAGGACATGATGGTCCTTGAACAAAATACTGTTGAGGCGGAATACATCAATGTTCTTCAGCGGTGAGACGAAATCTGCCGCGCAACTCTGTAGTTGTTCATACAACAGATTTTCGACGTAGCTGTTGAGCTCGGCGAAGTTGCCGATCACTTCCGGAATGTCCGTGTAAGCGCCGGGGCTGACTTTGTAATAAGCCTGGTCACCCTGTGGTTCGGGCACCCAACTCATTTCGTTGGAGGCGGGATCCACCTTGAATACATAACGTCTGCGCCAAATCCAGGACGAAGGCAGAGGATGTGAATAAATAGATACCGTGCGGGTCGTGATATTGACCATTTGCTCTTTTTCACCCCTCCACTCCATCACAACTGCATCCCCGTCAAAAGTCAGGCTGAAACTGCACTTGCCCGATTGATCGGTCATGGGGGTTTCGAGCCCGGCAAGGCGCACAGAGTTGAAGTTCGGCAATGCAGTAGTTGTTGTGGGTAACCCGATTCGCCCGCCCTTTTTCAGGGTTATCGTCTCGACAAAACCCGAATCGGACCAGGTCGTGTCGTATTGGCCAGGCTCCGCTGTACCCGTCAACAAGTGGACGCCTTCTTCGACAAACCTTTCCAGGAAAAACCGGTTGTCGAGCAGAATTGCCGTGGTATAGGGCGTGGTGCCGTCGTCAGGGATCAGATAGACGAGATCAGTATCCTTGTCCGGATCCGGGAACTTGCCAAACTCTTCATCCACCATGGTGATGAACAACAAAATCGCACCTGAGCCGTCATCGGCATCACCCTGGGAGGCAGCCTGTGTGCGAATCTGCACGTTCCTCGGATTCAGGTATTGCCCCTCGGAACCGGCGATGGTGTTGAGCACAAATATCTTTTTCTCGTCAGGGAGTTTGTCGAAATAGGCTCGAAAAAACTCTCCTCCCAGCCTGCGGGTCTCGGGATCTTCAGAGTACGTCAGGGTAATCTCCGTGCCTTTTGATAAATCAAAGGCGACCCGGCCTTTGATATCCACCTCCCCCAGCAGGACGCTGAGGGTCATACTCATCCTGAGTTCCGGCCCGTTCAGAGTGTCGTAGGAAGAGATTTTGAATAATTGCTCCGGCTGACCAAGCGGAGTGCGAGCGTTGAGATGCAGCCCTCCAATAACCTTCAACACCAGTTTCGCTTGGGACCATTTCACTGACGCCCTCTCAAACGACAGCCGCGGGCGATCGAGCACAAGATTAACTACGTACTCATTCGCAGCCTCGGAACCTGGGATTTTGGTAGTAATGGCTTTGAGATAACTGTCTTCACTAAAGCGTGCGATATATTCCTGGGCCAATAGTCCGTTGGCGCAGTATTTATCGTAGGCCACAATAGCGTTCCAACCGAAGGATTGAGGCGCTTCTTTAAGTTTGGCCAATAGGCTGGCTGTTGATCGAGTACTCACAACATTCTCCTAACTCAGGCCGGCAATGCGGGCAGCCTCGTCCATACCAACCCTGGCCGCAGCTTTGAAATAAACCTCTGACTTATCCAGTGCGGTAACCAGCGTCGGAAAATCAATCAAGGGCAACGGCAAAATAATATGTCCGTTAGCATCCGGCCAGCCTTGGACGGGGCTCTTGAGGAAACCGGTTATTAGTGCAAAGGGTCCTGTGCCAGGTGCCCCCATGGTGTAAACCCCAGTAGCCTGATCTACCGTGCCGCCGCCTTTTAGTACTGTCCAAGTCACGCCCTCATGAGGACCATCCCCGGAATCCAGCAACAACTTGACCTTGTTAGCGGGAAGGCCAGCATTGCGGTCGATTGAGGCCTGGCTACTCACGATCTTGTGGATGACAAGAACCCAACTTGACTCACGCAGCGTGCCTTTGCGCACCACAATCTCCTCGAGGGTGTAAACAACCTTCGGATCTGCCGACTTTGGAGGAGCAATGAAAGTATGGTCACCGCCGTCTTCTATGCTGGGCACTACGCTAGATCCAGTGCTGCCCGCAGTACTCCAGGTCAAGGTGCCGCCCCCCAAGGCCCCGGCTGCAACTTCACGTTTTTGCGATCCCTCTGGGGTGCTGGCATTGCAGCTCTGGACCAGGGGATTAATGGTGATAGGTAAAGCGACAACCGTGACCAGCGCGTAGCTATGATGGGTAGCCGTACTGGCTTTTATCCTCACGCGAATAAATGGCCCGTCCAGGGCTGACTGCGGTGGCGCGGTGTACTCGCCCGTTGTTACGTTGATCTCTCCAGCGTCGCCAGTATGACCCTCTATTTTCTCCACGCTCCAAGTGACGCCCGGGATGTCGTCGGGGTCGGTGTAGAAGGTTTTAGTAGTGCTGTGGCCGATAACTGGCTCCAGAGGATCTACGGCAAACAGATTGAGTTCGGGAGCGAGTTCTCCAAACATGGCCAGGTCACCGGGCGAATGGGCGCTGGTGAAGTGGACGATATTATCTCCGCGAAATAGCAGATTATTCAGGCGAAACGCGTCAACCGTCTCAACGACTTTTATAAACTTCTCTAATGACGTCTTTTGTAGCGCGGTCAGTAAGCTGTCTTCGAGTGCTGTTACGATTCGCGAAAAAGCGTTTGCTACGGCGGGTATATTGACGAATGTACCGGGAGCCATTTTGATATTTTGCTGACCTCCCGGTACAACTTCCAGCTTCAACTCCCCCGTTTCGTCGACCAGCACGAACTTGAGATGGACACTAATGTCCCAGGCGGCGGTAAGGCTGCCGGACTGTTGTAATCCACCCGGCGGTGTGATCTTGCTCACCTGAGGAGCCGTGCCACGCCAGTCAATTTGTAATAAATTGTCGTCACCCAGCCTAACCATACTCAGTTTGAAATCGCCCCCCATTGGCAGATTAAAACTATCGATAGTTACATTTGGGAAATCCCCCACAGGCATGGACACACCAGGCCCTTTATAGGAGCCGGCAGTCACATTCACTGCACGAATGAAACTGCTGGGCCCACTTTCGTATTCATATTGACAATCGAACGGTGAGCCTTCAGCCATATTTTCGAGTCCCTTGGCGAGTAGCCGCTTGATCACGAATTCCTGTTCAAGCATCGTCGTTGATGAATAATCTCCCTGGGGGATCAGAAAATCAAAATCCTCATCGGTCGCAGGAAATAGCCCATTATTTTCACCTTCCATGGTGACGAACATGAGCACAGCGCCCTCTCCAAAATTCGCGGCGCGAGCCACTTTTGCGCCCGGTTCAGCGTGTATCCTGATCTCGAATGATTTTATTTGAAGGAACTGGTCGGCATCATTCTTTAATTCATTTATCACATAAACGGTGATCTCTGGCCGCAATGCCTTTATTTTGTTCAGCATATACGCCCCCCCTTTCTCTCGCTGATTACGGGTGGGCCCAAAATACAACATGGGGCCTCTGCCCTTCACAAGATTAAGGACGACCTGGCCTTCCCTATCAACACTTCCTCCCGTTTCCTCCAGATCGATATTCATATCGAAATCGGCGGCCTGCAAGGCATCATAGACAGCGACTCGACTGATGGCCGCCGCACGTCCAGATTCAGTTGTAATAGTGAGTTGAGTCCCCCCTAGCACTTTCATGTGCAGCTTGACTTCACGCCGTTTAATATCAGAGATTTCGAAAGACATACGCGGCGTATCGACGAGGAAATTGTAGACCCACTCGACTTCCTGCGCGACAGTGGGAATGGGGTCCGAGAAGGGTGGAAAGTAAGACGCGGTGTTAAACCGGCTTATATATTCCTGGAGCAGCACCTTATTAGCTTTTGTTCGGTCATAGGCAATAATCGCATTCCAGGTCAGCGTGAAGGGTTTCGCACGCATAAGCCTCAAGAGTTCATCGATGGTATATCTCATTTTATTTTATCCTCCCTGCAGATCTGCTATTACGCCGATTTAACTCACCAGTCGGACACCGCCGTTACTGCCAAAGTGAGTCGGCGTCTGCCCACCATCAAAACTGGCCCGGACGTTCAGCGTGATGTATTCATCGATTTTCAAAGAGCGCAAGAAGGGCAAGGGCACCTTCGCCTCTAACTTTTCCGCCATCACTTCGGCTTGTGATACCGGCTGCCCATCACGAACGTAGATCCCTGTCGGGCCACCGGTGACAGACACACCTGTCACCTCGATAGTTACCAACTGCCCTTGGGCCATGAACGGCCAGGGCCCCAGCTCCACAGACTCGCCATTGCTGGCAACCTGACTCAATCTAAGGGTGGTGGCGCCTGCCAATCGCGGCCACTGGATAACCGGATAACCGGATTGCGCTAAAGGCCGGATATGCAGATTGAAAGCCTGAGAATCCCGGCCCGTAGCGTTGACGGGAGTCAGTCCGTAGCGCACTTCGAAACGCTTGCTTTCACTCCCCATGTTGGCAGCGACTGCGGTGGGAGGAATGAAGAAACGCTTCTTGTCAGCGGGATCCGCCGGTGCTGGTGCAACATGTTGACCTCCAGCGGGGTGGCCATCCCAATGAACCTCAAGTTCGTCGCCAGGCTCCAGCTGCAGGGCTGGCGGAACATTGACATAGACTCCCGCCAGCGCATCGCTTGCCAGCAAATAACCTCTGTATTCACCCGCTTGGCCCTCTGCCTCTGCTTTTTCCACTATCGGCGGCAATAACTCCTGAGGCTCCAGCACACTCAGCTCCAAAGGCGTACTGGTTTTGGCCACACCGGGTCGGGCGTACTGATAGATAACACTCACCTGAGCGCCCTGATTGGCCAGCAGCCACGCAGGTCCGATTGAAAATTCGATTGCCCCCGCTTGCAGATGGGATGAGTCGATGCGCAGGGACATCACCACGCTTCCCTCGTCCGGAGTGCCGTCGGCATATAGCACAACATCGTCATCAAGCTGCATGCCGGGGTAGCCAACGATTTTCAGCACCACGCCTTCCGGAAAGCGATCCGGATCTAAGGGCCGACCTGCGTCATGTCCCTCAACAGCCGGCGCGGCCAGGCGTTGCGACACGGGCGCAATGATCTGCAGGGTCTGCACCGGAGAAACCCCTGCCTGAAGCCGCGCGGTGGAGGACAACTCAAAGCACACCTCGGCATAACCTTCATCGATAAACCATATCTGGTTGGGTTCGATATACATCTGCACTGGCCGTTGCAGATCGGCGTCGCTTAGGCTGATCGTTTTAGTCCATTGATCTTCAGGAGCGTCGTTGTAATAGCCTTGCCAGCGAAGCGTCAGCGAATCACCGGCCTGCATCCCGTCAAACACCGGTACCACAGCGAGTGCCCCTTCGGCGCCTAAATCATCCACGGCCAATGCCAGATCATGTGACTCTTTGATCTGGACTACCGGCCAACCAAGTTGTGCCTGGGCAGCAGTCGTAGAGATTTTCGGAATAACGAACTTTGACATGATAGGGACTCTTTCTAATGGATGCCTGCGCAGTAATAAGTTCCAAGTAGGCCAGTTCTACACCCGAAAAAAGCAATTGCATACCTAGCAAAACTACTAGGTTGTCAAAGATCGAAATGGGGTCTAGCGTAACCCAGCAGTAATTAGCATCGCCAACCAGGAAGTCAACGTTTGGCTATATGCATTATAGACAGGCGCTATTAATAGTCTTCAGGAGAAACGCCATGAATACATTCGCAGGCTGCTCAGCCATGTATAGACTCGCGCGAACAGTGGCCTACACGCTGGCAGTTAGTGCTATGTGTCTAGTTATTACCACCGTCCATGCAGATGACAACGTCAGACCAGCCATCAAGCCTCGTGCCGCTGCGACGATTACTCCGTGGCCATGGAGCAATGATTTCCCTGAAGATGATCACAGATTCACCTGTGCCGATGGTGTGATGATTGGACGAGCACATGACGGTGATGAAAATGGGGATACTCGATATAGATGCGGCGAGGTACACCAGTTTGAAAAGTTAATCCCCATCGAACACTTCTGGACAGGTAGTACGGATGAGAATGATTTCACCTATGAGTGCCCGCAAAACTATGTCATGACAGGACGCTATCATTATGGCGACGAAAACGGGAGCACCCAGTATCAGTGTGCAAGCCTGAAAGACGCCTGGGGCAATGTGATCAGTGTGGTACCGGGGTCATGGACCGAGGTCGGAGAAGAATCAGGTAGTTCTTTTGAATGCTCTGAAAATCAAGTCATGGTGGGTAGAGGCCACAAGGGCGATGAGAACGGCGACACCAAGTATAAGTGCGCCGTGATGTGGTAGTTGACGCGAGAATACCCTCTTGGATCAGGGAGACACATATAATGACCCCCCATAACAACCCTCCAACAGCTCAAGGTCAAACACCAACCAACACCGGTATTATCCTTATCCGGGACAAGGATCAACACCCCTGCTATTTGTCGGCCCCTGCGCCCGGCAGTGGAGAAGAAATAGCGTATCCATTTTTAGCCTCAGGGTCGCCTTGCAAGGACAACACGGCACGCACCGTGCAGTTTGCCGAATTTCCTAGCGCTACCACAATCTTTTTCTTTTCCGGAGATTTTGGCGATACGAGTAACGTTGCCCAGCACTTTTGGTTTGAAGTAAAAACCACACGCAAGCGAACCTCGACTATCATTCTCAATCTGGAGAACTTCGACAGCTATCAGCCGGGGGATATTATTGAGCCGGGACTGCGGCTGATCCGTAAGTTCAGGAGAGATAATAACGCGCCGATACGGGACATGTTGTCATTCGTTAGAATTTATGCCGCCACCGCGCCACCGACTGTTGATGGAACGACAGAGTAGACAGTTTATCAACCAACGGAATTAACAAGAGTGACCGGAAATGACCACTTCCAGTGCCGTGCATTCCAATGCATTCAACTTCATGGGCTTCTTGCAGCATTGCGTAGACCCGCGCACCGGGCAATACACGGTGACGGTGGACTTGCCTGAACTCAAGAGTAATCAGTTATGCGGGCCAGCGGTGCCTTTGCAGTTGCAGTTCAACCCGCTCAACCTAGAGGATTCCGGCTTTGGCGTGGGCTGGAACCTCAGCCTGTCGCAGTACACCCCTGTTGGCAGCATGTTGGCGCTGAGCACCGGTGAAAACTTCAAGATCACCGGCAGCGGTGCGCAGCCGGCCATCAAGGAGAAAAAACTCGACAGTTTTCACTTCTATGATGAGGGCAACAATACGTACCGGGTTGTGCATAAATCCGGGTTGGTGGAAACTCTGGTCACCGGCGGCAGTGGCGATAAGCGGGTGGCGTTGCCCCGTGAGATACGCGCACCGTCCGGGCATGCAGTCAGCCTGACCTACAAGCCTTTCCTGGGCGCTCAACTGTTGGAGACGGTCCGCGATGCGTTCACCACCCTGCTACGCATCGAACGCGACCCCAACAACCAGTTCGTCAGGCTGCATCTGCACCCTGACAGCGGTCCGGGCGGAACACCGCTGGTCAGCTTCGAGATGCGCCTCAACGGCCGTGCCGAAGTCACTTCGATTATTTTGCCCACCGCTGAAAACGCTTCCTGGCGCTTCACCTACGAGCAGATCCGCGGCCATACCTGCCTGGTTAAAGTCCAGACCCCGGTGGGCGGTGAGGAACTCATCGAGTACAGGGACGGCGGCCATCCGTACCCCAACCCCAGCGCGCCGCTTCAACACCTGCCCCGTGCCACCCGACACACCACTGTGCCTGGCTTCGGGCAGCCAGACATCGTCGTCGACTACACCTACACTACGCACAACTTCCTCGGTAACGGTGCTTCGATCAACTGGCTCAATGATGGCCTGGATAACCTGTACCGGGTGCAGACCAGTTATGAGTATGGCTCGGTGGCGAAGCTCAAAGACGGCGATACCACGGTGCGCAGCGTCACCCGCACCTACAACCGCTTCCATCTGCAGATAGAGGAAGTCATCGATCAACAGGGTTGCATCAAGCGCGTCAGCACTGAATATCATGCTGAAGATGTCAGCTTCGACCAGCAACCGCCGCAGTTCCAGCTGCCGAAAACCGTCACCACCCGCTGGTCGCAGGGCAACGAGACCCGCACCGAGGTGGAAAGCACAGCCTTTGACGAGTACGGCAACCTGACAGAACAGGTGCAGGCCAGTGGCATCAGGGAAACTTTCAGTTATTACCCCAAAGAAGGTGACGACGGCTGCCCGGCGGACCCGGAAGGTTTTGTGCGCAACCTGCACGTTAAAACGATATACCCGGCAGCCACCGACGAGGCCAAAGCCAGCGCCGAGATATTGCGCACCGTCAACACCTATCAGGCCTTGCCGGCTCTGGACTCCGCAACTGGAGCCAACAACTGGTTGGTAGTGACGGAAGAAACCCTGACTCACAGCGGCGACAACCACCTCACGCCCCTGCAACACCTCCAGCGCAGCTACAACAACGAACCGGACGCTCCAACGCTCCATGGTCGACCAAAAAGCCAGAGCGAGACCTTCAACGGGAAAACCACTACCACCGAGTTCGCCTACAGCACGCCACTGAGCCGGCTGGCTGGGGAAAGCGTGGATCAGACCGTGGAAACCCTGACGGGATTCGATGGCACCAAGAAAGTCGTCACCTTTGAGCAGTCGTTGTTCACTGGCAAACCGCTTGTGGTGCCGGACGTCACTGGCGTTGTCGTCAAGTCCACTTACGACGCGCTGAACAGGGTCACCAGGGAGACCGTGGCACCCGACGACCCGGATTTCGCCGCGTCCCGCGAGTACAGCTACACCCTGACTTCAGGTACCGGGCAACAGGCCAGTCAAGTGGTCACTGACGTCAAGGGCATCAAGACCCGCACTCTGCTTGATGGCTTGAATCGGCCGATCGAAATAGGCTGCTGGATGCCGGGACAGCCCGACGGCGAATACCGCAAAACCTGGTCGGCGCTCTACGATTCACAAGCCAACATGGTCGCGGAAACAGAGTATGACTGGCTGGACAGGCCCGAAGAGGGGCCGCAAGACCGTGCCCTGACCAGCAGTTACGGCTATGACGATTGGGGCTTGCGATGCCGAGTGACCGGGCCGGACCAGGTCACCACCGTCACCGAACGTACACCCTTTGGCAACGGAGGACTCAGGGAGACCGTCTGGCAGGAAACTGCAGATGACCCACCGGTCAAAAGCGGCCTGAGCATCACCGAGTTCAACAGTTTCAACAAACCCGACTCCGTCACCCGCAAGGATGACAAAGGCGTAACCGTGGGTTCGTTACTGTATGCCTACGATGGCAAGGGCAACTGCATCGAGCAAAAGCATCAGCTCAGCGGCAACGTGGCTCACATTACCGGGTACGCATTTGATGCCTTTGATCGAATGACCAGCACCACCCTGCCCGATGGCTGCCAGATCACTCGAAGCTTTGCCGAGCACAGCAGCAGCGAATTGCCGATCAGCATTGAGGTCAAGACAGCCGATGAGGCTAAAGCCGCCATCACGGTCGGCGTGCAACAGTTTGATGGGCTGGAGCGCTTGACCGAACTGCGCGTCGGACCTCGGGTCGAGCAGTACAAATACACCGGGGATCATGTTCAACCCAGCCAGCGTATCTCGCCCAGCAAGCAGGTGTTTGATTACAGCTACACGTTGGCGCTGACCACCCAGCCGCGCTCAATCCAGATCAACGGCAATACCGCCGAAAAAGTCGCCTTTGGCTACGACAGCCAGACAGCACTGATCACCGGCGCAGGTAAAAACCCGGAAGACCCCGAAAATGTCTATACCTATGACCTTTTCGGCCATCTGCAATCCGAAAGCCGCTCGGGCAGCACGGGTAAAGCCCGGCAGACCGATTACCTCAACTCGCGCCAAGGGCGTCAGCTGAGCAGCAAGGTCGTGGACGGATTTGAAACCCTCTACGATTACGACGACTGTGGCCGGGTGGCAACTGTGAAACAGGGTGGCCTAAAGGCCGAATTCGATTACAACGACTTCGGTCAACTGCACAAAAGCACCACTACACATGTCAGCAGCAACAAGACACTGGTGACCGATTTCGAGTACGACTCCCTGAGCAGGGAGGTCAAACGCACTCAGACCCTCAGCGGCCAGCCGGTGCGGGTCCTGAACCAGGTCTGGTTTGACGATGATCATCTACAGAGCCGAGAACAGCTGATCGGCGGGCAAAGCGCCTATAAGGAAGCCTTCGTTTATGACTCCCGTGGTCGCCTGCAACGTTATAGCTGCACTGGCGACCATCCGCCCCTGGACGCCTATGGCAACGGCATCAGCTCACAAACCTTCACCTTCGATGCGCTGGACAATATTGAGCAGTGCCGCACCATCTTTGCTGACCGTACCCGCGACACGGCCAGCTTCACCTATGCGCCGGATGACTCTTGCCAACTGCTGGAGGTGACGCATGACCATGCCAGCTACCCGGCGAAGACCGAGTTCCGGTATGACGATGACGGCCATATGCTCAACGACGAACAGGGTCGGCAGCTGAGCTACAACAAACAGGGTCGGCTGCTGGCAGTCAAGGATGCGGACAGCCAGCCGATCATTTCCTATCGCTACGATAGCCACGATGATCTGATCGCCGTGCACACCCCTTCTGGCGTGGAAACCCAGCGCTTTTACCAGGGCTATAGCCTGAGCCATACCGTGCAAGGCAACACCCTGATCCAGTGCCTCTACGATCAGGACAACCCCATCGGCCAGCAGCAAAACGGCGACGACAATAAGACCCTGCTGTTCCTCACCGACGCCAGCAACAGCGTGCTCGGCGAGTATCAGCCAGACGGCCAACTGCGCACGCAAACCTACAGCGCCTACGGCGAACAGGCCGATGATGACTTGTTGAGCCTGTTGGCGTTCAACGGCGAAATGCGCGAGGAAGTCGGCGGCTGGTACCTGCTGGGCCGGGGTTATCGGGCCTATAACCCGAGCCTGATGCGCTTCCACAGCCCGGACTCCCTCAGCCCGTTCGGTGAGGGCGGGATCAATCCCTACATGTATTGCATGGGTAACCCCATCAGCTTCCGTGACCCGACCGGGCACAGAAACACAGTCGGAGGACTGGGTCGGCCGGGTGAGGATCCGCCTTATGTGGATCCGCTGGAACAACCTGAACAGAAGGATCCAGGGGTGATGGCTTGGCTCGGGGTCATCATTGCAGGAGTGGTACTGGTGGCATCAGCCGTCGCGCTTACCGTTGCGACCGGGGGAGTCGGTGCCGTCCTTGCCGCTGCGGCCACATCAACGGCCATGAAAGTCGCCCTTGCAGGCATCGCGATACAAGCTATCGGAATTGGCATGCAAGCAGCTGGGGTCCTCGTAAATAGTATGGAGCTACAGGCCGCAGGGGGGACGGTTGGGGGGATCGGCATGTTCATGACTTTAGGCGGCATATCGGCGGGCTCAGCGTACAAAGAAGCTCAAAAAGTTGGAAGTTCTGTTGCCAGTAGCCTAGCTGGCAGTGCCCGAAATTCGATTTCGTCGCAGGGACGCGGCATTGGTAGCGGCGCCTCAAGAAGAGGGTCGGAGGTAGCGCCACGCGGGTCTGCGGATGGGGCGAGTATTAGGCGTGTGTCCAATCAATCAAATCAAACTGCAGCTAATACCCCGTCGTCTTCCGGGGGTTCCCCCGGAATTGGCAATAATGCAAACAGGGGCAGATGGACTAGGCTGAATAGTTTTCTGTCGAAAGTCGGCTTCGGAGGCAGATGGACGCTGCGCTGGCCAAAAGCAAACCTTGATCCAGCTGTTGTTAATCAATTAGATCGAAGCGACATACCAAAGCCACCTACTCCAGCATCTATTTAATATAGATTTGCTTCACTGGCTGAGAGGATGACGTCAACCCTAGGCCCAAACCCCGCAGGCGGCTACAATCGCCGCCCGCGCCGTTGATCAGAGCCTGGCATGTCAACCTGCTCCATCGTTCCCCTGCCCTATTGCCCCAATCCTGCCGAATACTTCAGCAGGATCCGTCACGCCCCCGGTGCCGTGTTGCTGGACAGCGGCCGGCCTGCTGCCGAGCGTGGCCGGTTCGATTTGCTCAGCGCCTGGCCATTGGAGCAATTACTGCCTGAACCTCAGGAATCCGGTGCCGCGTTTCTGACCCGCTGCCGCGCCAGCCTGGCTCGCCTGGGCGAAGCGCAACTACCCGCTGGCTGCGAGTTGCCCTTTGCCGGCGGGCTGCTGGGCTTTCTGGGGTATGACTTTGGTCGTCGTCTGGAGCCGCTGCCCACGGGGGCTATCGATGATCTGCAGCTACCCGATGCTCGTCTGGGGCTGTATGGCTGGGCGGTGATTAGCGATCATCTGCTGTGCACCACACAGTTGATGTGCCATCCCTCGGTGGATGGGGTTGAGCGGCAGCGTTTGTTGGATTTATTCACCGCTGAAGCTGCCACCGAGCAGCCCGTGTTTCGACTGACCTCCCGTTTCAAGGCCGACCTCGCCCCCGAGGATTACCGCGCAGCCTTCGCCCGCATCCAGGCCTATATTCAGGCTGGCGACTGCTATCAGGTGAACTTCGCCCAGCGGTTTCAGGCGGGTTTTCAGGGCGATCCATGGGCGGCTTACTGCGCACTGCGGGAGGCCTGCCCTACTCCGTTTTCCGGGTTTATGACCTTGCCCGATGGTGACGCGATCCTGAGCCTGTCGCCGGAGCGCTTCGTCAAGGTCAGTCAGCGCCAGGTGGAAACCCGACCCATCAAAGGCACCCGGCCTCGTGGACGCGATGCTGCTGAAGACGCAGCCTTCGCTGCAGAGCTACTGGCGAGCCCCAAGGACCGCGCCGAGAACCTGATGATCGTCGACTTGTTACGCAATGATCTGGGCCGTAGCTGCCGGATCGGCTCGGTGAAAGTCCCCGAGCTGTTCAGCCTGGAAAGCTACCCCAACGTGCACCATCTGGTGAGCAGCGTGACCGGCGACCTAGCCGACGCCCACGACGCCCTGGACCTGATCGCTGGCAGCTTCCCGGGTGGTTCGATCACCGGCGCTCCGAAAATCCGCGCCATGCAAATCATCGACGAACTCGAACCCACCCGCCGCGCCCTGTACTGCGGGTCGCTGCTGTACCTGGACGTTCGAGGTGAAATGGACAGCTCCATCGCCATCCGCAGTTTGCTGATCAAGGACGGCACCGTTTCCTGCTGGGGTGGCGGCGGGATCGTGGCGGATTCGGAGTGCGAGGCGGAGTACCAGGAGACGTTTACCAAGGTGAGGGTGTTGCTCAATACCCTGGAGCAAATCTGAAGTTTCACTTGTAGGCGCTGCCGAAGGCTGCGAAAGCGGTCTGTCTGATACAGTACAATTCGCAGCCTGCGGCAGCTCCTACAAGGTGCGATCCCCGGAACCCAGCCAATTCCCTGAAAGATTTTGTTAACATCCGCCTCATTACGAGCGCCAAAGCGCCGACTTTAGGAAACCGCCTGATGAGCACACCTTTCGACGTCGTCGAACTTGCCGCGACCTACGCCAGCAAGTCGGCACAAGACATTCTAAAACTGGCCTTCGAGCATTTCGGTGATGAGCTGTGGATTTCCTTCAGCGGCGCCGAAGATGTGGTGCTGGTGGACATGGCCTGGAAACTGAACAAGAACGTCAAAGTGTTCAGCCTCGACACCGGCCGCCTGCACCCGGAGACCTATCGCTTTATCGAGCAGGTGCGCGAGCACTACAAGATCGATATCGAAATCATGAGCCCGGATCAGCAAAAGCTCGAACCTTTCGTCAAGGAAAAGGGCTTGTTCAGCTTTTACCGGGATGGCCATGGCGAATGCTGCGGCGTGCGCAAGATCGAGCCACTGCGCCGCAAGCTGTCAGGTGTGAAAGCCTGGGCCACTGGCCAGCGACGCGACCAGAGCCCGGGCACCCGCAGCCACGTTGCCGCGCTGGAAATCGATACTGCGTTTTCCACCCCCGAGCGCACCCTGTACAAATTCAACCCGCTGGCGCAAATGACCAGCGAAGAAATCTGGGGCTACATTCGCATGCTGGAACTGCCCTACAACAGCCTGCATGAGCGCGGCTTCATCAGCATCGGCTGCGAACCCTGCACCCGCCCGGTACTCCCAAACCAGCACGAACGCGAAGGCCGCTGGTGGTGGGAAGAAGCCACCCAGAAGGAATGCGGACTGCACTCGGGGAATCTGATCGCGAAGGTGTAAACATATCGCCCCCTGTAGGAGTGAGCTTGCTCGCGATTAGCGATATGTCTGGCAATAAATTATTGGCTGACACTACGCTATCGCGAGCAAGCTCACTCCTACAGATGATCACCGAACCCGTGGGGGCCAATCAAACCCCACCAAGGCTAGTGCATCAATGCACCGGCAGTTCAACCCCGTCGAACAACTCTTCCAGCTCTTGCTTGTTGTGGCACTGGATCGCCTTGGCCATGACTTCACGGGTCAGGTGCGGAGCGAATTTCTCGATGAAGTCGCACATGAACCCGCGCAGAAAGGTGCCACGACGGAAGCCGATCTTGGTGATGCTGGCTTCGAACAGATCACTGGCATCGAGCATGACCAGATCGCTGTCGAGCTTGGGATCCACCGCCATTTTCGCCACGATGCCAACACCCAGGCCCAGACGCACGTAAGTCTTGATCACGTCGGCGTCGGCGGCGGTAAACACCACTTTGGGCTCCAGCCCGCGATGACTGAAGGCTTCGTCCAGCTTGGAACGACCGGTGAAACCGAACACGTAAGTCACGATCGGGTATTCGGCCAGTAGCTCCAGCGTCAGCTTGGGCGCTTTGGTCAGCGGGTGACCATGGGGCACCACCACGCAGCGATTCCAGCGGTAGCACGGCATCATGATCAGGTCGCTGAACGACTCCAGCGCTTCGGTGGCGATAGCAAAATCCACGGTGCCATCGGCAGCCATTTCTGCAATCTGCATCGGCGATCCCTGATGCATGTGCAACGACACATCCGGATATTGCTTGATGAAATTACTGATCACCGGCGGCAAGGCATAGCGAGCCTGAGTGTGGGTAGTGGCAATCGACAGGGTGCCTTTTTTCTCGTTGGAGAATTCCTGGGCAATCTGTTTGATGCTTTCGACCTTGCGCAGGATTTCCCCGGCGGTGGTAATGATCCGCTCGCCTGCTGGCGTTACACGGGTCAGGTGCTTGCCACTACGGGCGAAAACCTCCACCCCCAATTCGTCTTCGAGCAAACGGATCTGTTTGCTGATGCCTGGCTGAGAGGTGTAAAGGCTCTGAGCCGTCGCGGAAACGTTGAGGTCGTGGTGCGCCACTTCCCAGATGTAGCGCAGTTGTTGAAGCTTCATATGTATCCCTCAAAGCAGAAAGACGCCAAGGGCATCAGCGACGGTATATAACTGGATTAATGGTTCAGACGACAAATCTAGAACTTTTTATCATCTTTAAACAATAAAGGCACGCCCGATTTCAATCCAGTGATCCGCTGGTTCGGCGCCCGCTGCGGCTGTAACCCGGCACCATGTACACCGGAACCTGTGCCAATTGCAGTACCCGCGCCGCCGTGCGACCAATCGGCGTAGTGCTTTCGGCGTCACGGCTATGGCTGCCAACAATTAACAAGTCCACTTCCAGTTCTTCGGCCTGTTCCAGAATGACGTTGCAGGGATCGCCCTGCACCACACGTACGGTACGAATCAGTGCCAGATCCTGATGACCATCACCCAGTTCCTCACGGAAACCTTCAAGGACTTTCTGCTCGATACCTTCAATGAGCGAATTCAACCCCCGACTGCGCAGATCCTTCAACGCGTCCTCACCCAGATAACTTTGCAATACCGATTCGGCAAACAACCCCATTGGCTCCACCACATGCACCACGTACAGCTCTGCCTTGAAAGTTCGAGCCAGTGCCAGCGCATGTTGCATTACATAAGGCGCGTACAGACCAAGGTCTGTGGCATAGAGCATCGAACGAATCATAAGCAACCTCCCGGACTGCCAGAATGGCGGAGATGGATTGAGCTTAGCAGCGCGCTAACGACTGCGACGGCAATTACCACCTCGCCCGCCAAGGTGGACAACAATCAGGGTTTCAATTCATTACTGATGCCGTGGGGTACGTGCCCGGTGGCGACCACGTCCCGGGCTTTTTCGCAGTGCCCCGGCTGATCATCGAAGAACACATCGGCGGCAAAAGCTTCAAGAAAGGCTGATTTTTCAAGGCCTCCCAGAAACAGTGATTCATCCAGGCGAATGTCCCATTCACGCAATGTGCGGATCACTCGCTCATGGGCGGGTGCCGAGCGCGCCGTGACCAGCGCGGTGCGGATCGGGCAGGTCTCCTCGGGGAACTCACGCTGTAACAAATTGAGCGCCGCCAGAAAGGGCTTGAACGGTCCGCCACGCAATGGCTCGCGCGCCGACTCGCGCTCGCTGGCCTGGAAAGCCTCCAGGCCACCGGATTGATAAACCCGTTCTGACTCATCAGAAAACAACACTGCGTCACCGTCGAAGGCTATGCGCAATTCAGCACTGGCGGCCCGACGTGCACCACCGGAGAGAATCGTCGCTGCCGCGAAACCGGCGTCCAGAGCACTGCGCACGTCTTCGGCATGTGTAGAAAGAAACAGATGGCAGCCGAATGCAGCCAGATACGGATAAGGACTGCGACCGCCGACGAACGCCGCACGAGTGATGTCCAGCCCGTAGTGCTGAATCGAATTGAACACCCGCAACCCGGTGTCAGCACTGTTGCGCGAGACCAGTATCACCTCGACCCGCGCTTTGCTCAGACTGGCATTCAGGCTGAGGAGCTTTTCCACCAGCAGATAGGCATCTCCCGGTTCGAGAATCTCGTCCTCATGATCAATCTGATACTTGCGATACGCCTCGACACCATCGGCGGTGTAGACCGCATGGCTCTCGCGCAGATCGAACAAGGCGCGAGAGGAGATTGCCAGTACCAGTTTGTTGCTGTGTGTCGTGGCCATTCGATCTTGTGCCCTGATGTTCAGTGATTGCTGTCATCCAGGAATGTCAGCGCCTGATGCAGCATACGCACCCGCACCATATCGCAGCCAGCCTGCAACGCCGCGGCCAGCGGCTCGGCGTAGATGGCCTGCAGCTCAAGCGGCCGCTGTTCCTGATAATCGAGATACATGCTCGGGCGGTAATCCGGCATGGTTTCGGTCATGGCGAACAGCGACTGGGCATAGCCGGCGGGCAACTCGTGACCACAGGCCTGGGCCCCCTGCACCACTTCCTCCATCAGCGCCTGGATCAGTGCGCGGGTTTGCGGATCACTCATCAGCGGCGTGGTGGTGGCACGCAACAAGGTCGACAGGCCGTTGTAGGGAATATTCCAGACCAGCTTCTGCCAGCGCGCCTGGGCCAGATTGGCCATGGCTTCGGACTCCAGCCCCGCCTCATGAAACAGCCCGGCCCCCTGCTCGACAATCGACTGGCGGGCTTCATCCGTGCGAGCAGGACCGCTGTGATAGCCCAGGTTGACCCGGCCGAAGGCCTGATGCACCACCTTGCCCGGTCCTGAGCGGTACACCGAAATGAAACACAGCCCACCCAGCAGATGCAGGGAATCGGGTAGCGCTTCACGCAGGTTGTCTTCCACTGCCAGACCGTTCTGCAACACCAGCACCTTGGCATCCGGCGCAGCCGCTTGAATGATCGCCGGAGCCAGCCCGACATTACCGGTGGACTTGGCCCCCACCAGCAGCCAGTCGCAAGGCGGCATATCGGCCGCTGAGCTGTAGGCCTGAACCGGATTGAGCAACAAGTCGCCATAGACGGCACTCTCGATCTGCAAGCCGTCCTGCCTCACGACTTCGAACTCACTGCGCAGCAGAAAATGCACGTCGAACCCGGCCCGGGCCAGCATCACGCCATAGAAGCCGCCAATCGCGCCGGTGCCAATAATGCCGATCCTCGGCCGTTTCAGCTCTGTACTCATATATGTCCTTCCTAACGGTCTTTGTTTCGAAAGTTTCTAGGGCAACTCATCAGCCTCGCCGGATAACGCGGCTGCCAGCGACTGACGGAAATCGCTGGCCGTCAGTGGTGCACGCAAAGTGCCGAAAAACTGCCCGTCACGCACCACGAACATCGCGGGCAGGTGGAAAACCTCGTAGCGCGCCACCGCACCGCCGTTTTCTTCGGCATCAATCCAGCAGATCCGCGCGAGTCCCAGGTCCATCTCGGGAAGCTTTTGCCGTGCGTAACGACAACTGGCGCAACCGGCCCCCGTAAAAACCAGGAGCGATGTTCCGGGCAGCTCTAATAGCTGATGGTCGATATCGAAGTCGCTCAGCTCAAGTTCGATCAAGTCCAGGCTCCCATCAAACGTGAAATAACTACTCGAATTGGAATACTTTTCTGTAGGAGCTCACCAGTACCGCGAGGCAGCGATAGCGGCCTGCCTGACACACCGCCATCGCGGCCTCGCGTTGCTCATGCGCTCCTACAGGGAATCATTCAAATCGGCCAGACTCGCACATAGCCTGCCGCTGGGCCAGTAATCGGCGTCCGCGCCAGATAAACCGGCGTTTGCCCATTGTCGAAGGACGCCTTAACGCGCTAAGGTTCGGTCCCCCGTTTCGCTCAATCTTTGCCTGGCTTCGCCCCACGGGGTTCGTTGGCGGCCGGCATACGTGACTGATGAGTAGCACGATGGCTGATTTACCGATTGACGACCTGAACGTTTCCTCAAACGAGACCCTGATCACGCCGGATCAGCTCAAGCGCGAAATCCCGCTCACCGACGCCGCACTGCACACAGTCAGCCAGGGTCGTGAAGTGGTGCGCAATATCCTCGACGGCAAGGATCATCGCCTGTTCGTGGTGATCGGGCCCTGCTCGATCCACGACATCAAGGCGGCTCACGAATACGCCGAACGCCTCAAGACCCTCGCGGCCGAAGTATCCGACACGCTGTATCTGGTGATGCGTGTCTATTTCGAGAAGCCGCGAACCACCGTGGGCTGGAAAGGCCTGATCAACGACCCGTACCTGGACGACTCCTTCAAGATCGAAGACGGCTTGCACATCGGCCGCCAGTTGCTGCTGGACCTGGCTGAAATGGGCCTGCCGACTGCGACCGAAGCCCTTGACCCGATCTCGCCTCAATACCTGCAGGACCTGATCAGTTGGTCGGCCATTGGTGCACGCACCACCGAATCCCAGACCCACCGCGAGATGGCTTCCGGCCTGTCTTCGGCAGTGGGCTTCAAGAATGGCACCGACGGCGGCCTGACGGTTGCGATCAACGCCCTGCAATCGGTTTCCAGCCCCCATCGTTTCCTGGGCATCAACCAGGAAGGCGGCGTCTCCATCGTCACCACCAAGGGCAACGCGTACGGTCACGTGGTACTGCGCGGTGGCAACGGCAAACCCAACTATGACTCAGTCAGCGTCGCGCTCTGCGAACAGGCCCTGGCCAAGGCCAAGATCAAGCCGAACATCATGGTCGATTGCAGCCACGCCAACTCCAACAAAGATCCGGCCTTGCAGCCGCTGGTGATGGAAAACGTCGCCAACCAGATCCTGGAAGGCAACCAGTCAATCATCGGCCTCATGGTAGAGAGTCATTTGAATTGGGGCTGTCAGGCAATTCCCAAGGATCTGTCGGACCTGCAATACGGCGTATCGGTGACCGATGCCTGCATCGACTGGGAAAGTACCGAAAAAACCTTGCGCAGCATGCACGCCAAGCTCAAGGACGTTCTGCCGAACCGTCAGCGCGGCTGATCGACAGCGCACACGAAAACGCCGGGCATATGCTCGGCGTTTTTGGTTGTGGCTCGGGTTACAGCAAGATCAGATCTTCGCGGCCTGGCGCTGATTGCGCTCCATGTACCGCTCGACATAAGAACATGAAGGAATAACCGTGTAACCGATACTATCGGCGTAATCGAGCGCCTGCTCGGTCAATGCAGCCGCAATACCTCTGCCACGCAGGGCATTGGGGACAAAGGTTCGATAGATATCCAACGTCTGCTTACCCAGATCCATGTAGGTCAGGTAAGCCCGGTGACCGTCGATGTTAATTTCAAACTGGTGACCGGTCTGATCATGGTGGATGGACAACGCCTCGCTCATCACTACTCCTCGCGGGTCTTGGAATTTGACCCCTACCTTACCGATGTTTTTCCGGCGAAGGAACATCTACGCCACCCCGTGCCTGTTTTTGGACACCGAGAAGAGCTTTGCTGATCCCAACAAAAGAGCACCTGCAAATAGTAGGCGTCATTTGGGAATATGCTCAAGCGTGTCGACCGCAAAAAGCCACGACCGAACATCTGATTACACAGACAGTTGAACCGAACATTGCCAAATCATGTCGATTGAGACGCCTTAGTGAGTTGAAAGTCACGCGGGCGTGGGCTAAACATGAATAGGTTTGATGTTTAGCCACGCAGACATGAATCCGCGATGCCCTGGAGGGAGGTGGATCGGGCCTCGGGCCTGAGCAGGCGGCAGTTACGGACCCTTGGATATTTTTCATCCAAATGACATCAAAAGTAACGCGCAACACTTTCAAAGCCGGGAAAATTAGCGGGTTCTTGCGCTTCGTCAGTTTACTTACTACAAACAATGGGTACTATGTACGCCGGTCATTTTCTCATTTTCGAGAGATGACTAATTTGATTAAAGTCCTTGAAGGGGAACACGATGAACAACGTTCTGAAATTCTCTGCTCTGGCTCTGGCAGCAGTTCTGGCCACCGGTTGCAGCAGCGTATCCAAAGAAACCGAAGCTCGTCTGACAGCTACCGAAGACGCAGCAGCTCGTTCGCAAGCTCGCGCTGATGAAGCCTATCGCAAGGCTGACGAAGCTCTGGCTGCTGCTCAAAAAGCTCAGCAAACTGCTGACGAAGCCAACGAGCGCGCTCTGCGTATGTTGGACAAGGCTAGCCGCAAGTAATAATCCTTCGGGGTTATTGATTGTTGCTGCAAAAAAAGCCGACCTGGTTTCCGGGTCGGCTTTTTTATTGGGGCCGGGCTAGGTAATCACTGTAGGAGCCAAGCTTGCTCGCATAAGGTTGGATGCGTTGTTGGGTACATATCCATTGACTCGGTAACGGCCACTTACGGTTGCGCTTTTACAGCGCCTCACTTTTGAAAAGCGCAAAAGTAAGCAAAACGCTCTTGCCCCACCACTCGGTCCCTCGCCTAGGCTCGGGATGCCCGTAATCCGACATTGATGCGTGGGGCCGCCGCGAAGGGCCATCCCTGGCCCAGCGCGGCTAAACCGGCATCCTTGCCGGTTTGCCCCACGCCTCAATATCGAATTCCGGCCAGCGTGGTTTGACGGGGCGCCTAAGATCAAAATCAAAAGCGCGGCGGCCTGAAAGCCGACCTGTTGTGTGAACTTACCCCACTGTCATCGGGTGTGTCGGTTCGGTGATCAACCCACGACAAACACAAGACCCTGTAGGAGCGCACGAGCACCACAGAAAGGCCAATATCCCGAAAAAAGCTGCACTCCCATGTGGGACCGGCTTTAGCCGGGAAGAGGCCAGCACACCCACTGCATCTGTATCGACCGCAATGCCGCCTTCCCGGCTAAAGCCGGTCCCACAGGTAAGCGTCGGCCAAAGTATTACACCGCATCCGTGGGAGCGAATTCATTCGCGAAGGCAATGGCACAAACAACTAATAAGGCGGGGCATACACGAAGGAAAGCAGGTCGGCTGTCAGGCCGCCTCGCGCGCTTTTGATTTTGATCTTGGGCGCCCCGTTAAATCAGGCTGGCCGAACGCTGAGCTTGAACCGTGGGCAACCCGGCAGGACGCCGGGTTAGCCGCGCTGGGCCAGGGATGGCCCTTCGCGGCGGCCCATGGTTCAAGGTCTGCGGTCGGGTACACCGAGCCTAAGCGAGGTGCCGAGTGGTGGGGCAAGAGCGTTTTGCTTACTTTTGCGCTTCTCAAAAGTGAGGCGCCGTAAGGGCGCAACCCTAAGTGGCCGTTACCGCAGCCATGGATATATACCCAAAATAACTACAGCGTTGCTTGCGAAGAATTACAACTTTCCCTCACTGAAACGGAATCTGATCCTGCACACCCGCCGTCACCGGAGCACCCGGCACAGCAATCTCAACCGGCATGCCATCCTCAGCCGCCACCACATCCCGCACCAGATCCCAATTCATGCGCAGGTTGCTGGACAGATCTTCACGCTTTAGCAATGCATTGATCACCGCCGTGTGCTTGTCCACCACCGACGGATTGCCGTTGTCATCCACTGGCGTATGCGCTTCGAGGTAGACCTTGCCACCACTGAGGCCAAACTTGTACGGCTCGCTGATGATACGCACCGTAGTACCCACCGGAGCCATCCCGGCCAGTTCAAGCACATTGTTGTTGTACATACGGAAGCAGCCGTGGCTGGTGCGCATGCCGATGCCAAACTTCTTGTTGGAACCGTGGATCAGGTAACCGGACATACCCAGGCCGAATTTGAACGGCCCCAAAGGATTGTCCGGTCCGGCAGGCACGACGCTCGGCAGTGGATCGCCATCAGCAGCATGCTCGGCACGGATTGAAGCCGGAGGCGTCCAGGTCGGGTTCGGGGTCTTGGCGATCACTTTGGTAACGCCGATTGGCGAGCCCCAGCCTTCGCGGCCCACCCCGAGTGGATAGGTGTGCACCACGTTCTCGCCTTTCGGGTAGTAATACATGCGGTATTCGGCGAGGTTGATCACGATGCCTTCGCGCGGACCAGGCGGCAGCACGAAGCGCGTAGGCAACACAATCTGCGTACCCGCACCCGGTAACCAGGGATCAACGCCCGGGTTGGCGGCGATCATTTCCAGATAGCCAAGATCGTACTGAGTACCGAGATCGGCGAAGGTGTCTTCGTATCGGGCAGTGATCGTCTGCACCTGGCCGATGATGTCTTCACCCGGCGGCGGCAGAGGGAACTCCAGAGCGGAAACGGAGCCCGCCGCACACAGTGCAGCAAGCGACAAACAGCGGGTAACGGCTGGTATGCGCGACAACATCCGGGAAATCCTTGGGCAATACGGCAAGAAGACGAAAACGAGACAGCCAGTGTACACGCAGCCCCACAGAACCGGGAGTCGCGCGATTGCTACTTGATGGTTCGGCTGCTTGATGAACAGCAGCCATTCAATGAAGCGCAGCTACTCCATGAACCGCAGCTCAGGCCAGATCGGCCGAGTGCCGCGCTTTTGTGCCTCGACAATAGCCCGGCACAGCGAACACAGGCGCTCATCGCGGAACACTTCCCGAGCCACCATCGACCAGCGCGGCTGGGCTGGCAGCAAAGTCCCGCACAAGGTTCGATCAATGGTGCCGCCAAGTTCCAGCTGCCGGGCTACCAGATGCACTTTTACTTCCTGGCACGCGAACAGGTCGAGCTGTTCGTCAGGCTCGATCATTTGATAGGCGTGCAAGGACCAGGCAGGACGTGGCATGAGGGGCTCCGGATCGGGGGGCGCCACCTTAGCCGAAAGCCCCCCGCTAGAAAAGCCTCAAAGCAGCGGTTTTAGCGTCGGCCAGACATTTTCCAGCAACTTGCCCTGAGCCCCTGCTGCCGGGTGCAGCCCATCGGCTTGCATCAGCTCGGGTATCCCGCCCACACCCTCTAGGAAAAACGGCACCAGCGGGACTTTTTTCTCCGCAGCCAGATCGCTGTACACCGCCTTGAAGGCGTTGGTGTAGCGCGGGCCGTAGTTCGGCGGGATCTGCATGCCGAGTAGAAGCACCTTGGCACCCGCCGCTCTGGAGCGATCAATCATCGACGCAAGGTTTTGTTGCAATTGAGCAGGCTGCTGGCCGCGCAGGCCATCATTGCCGCCCAGCTCGAGGATGACCAATTCCGGCTTATGCTCTGCAAGCAGCGCAGGCAGCCGCGCCTGGCCTCCGGCGCTGGTGTCGCCGCTGATCGAGGCATTGACCACCTTGTCAGTGAAACCCTCGTCTTTCATGCGTTGCTCAAGCAACGTAACCCACCCCAGACGGGTATCCAGGCCGAAAGCCGCGCTGATACTATCTCCAACGATCAGCACCGTGCCCGCCGCCGCTCCTTGTGACAGCAACAGCAGACCCAGGCCAGCACTTAAAAACCACGCACGCATCGGATTCTCCATGAGTGAAAGTATTCTCAGTGCTCTGAGCCTCAGCAAAGTGGTCCCCAGCACCGAAGGTGACCTGACCATCCTGCACGAACTCTCTCTGGAACTAAACAAGGGCGACAGTCTGGCTATCGTCGGCGCGTCCGGTTCCGGCAAATCCACCCTGCTCGGCCTGTTGGCCGGCCTGGACCTGCCAAGCGCAGGTGCCGTGGTGCTGGCCGGTCGCAATCTTAGCGAACTGGACGAAGACCAGCGCGCACGGGTTCGCGCCGAGCACGTGGGCTTTGTATTCCAGTCGTTCCAGTTGCTCGACAGCCTCAACGCTCTGGAAAACGTCATGCTGCCCATGGAACTGGAAGGCCGCAAGGATGCCCGTGAACAAGCCCGGGTATTGCTTGAGCGCGTCGGTCTGGGCAAGCGCCTGACCCACACGCCCCGCCAGCTTTCCGGTGGAGAACAGCAACGGGTCGCCATCGCACGAGCCTTCGCTGCCGACCCGGCCGTGCTGTTTGCCGATGAACCCACTGGCAATCTGGACAGTCAGACCGGAGAGCGCATCAGCGACTTGTTGTTCGAATTGAACAAGGAGCGCGGCACGACCCTGGTGCTGGTTACCCACGATGAGCGTCTGGCCCATCGCTGCCGCCGTCTGATCCGTCTCGAAGGTGGCCGGCTGGTCGCCCCATTGGAGCCTTGATGGTACGCCTGCCGTTTCTCCGCCTGCTGAACCTCGCCACTCGCCAACTGCTGCGCGACGCCCGCGCCGGGGAATTGCGAGTCCTGTTCTTCGCCCTGCTGGTCGCTGTCGCCGCCAGCACCGCCATCGGTTATTTCGGTGCCCGCCTCAATGGCGCGATGCTGCTGCGTGCCACTGAGTTCCTCGGCGCCGATCTGGTAGTCGAAGGCTCAAGCCCGGCCAAGCCTGAGCAGATCCAGGCGGGCGAAGCACTCAAGCTCGATCACGCGCAAATCGTGGTGTTCTCCACCGTGATTGCCACCGATGCCGGTATCCAGTTGTCCAGCATCAAAGCGGTGGACACGGCGTATCCGCTACGCGGCGAATTGAAAAGCGCAGCCGACCTCTACCAGCCTGAAGAGGTGGGTCAGGGCCCGAAACCCGGCGAAGCCTGGGCCGAATCGCGCCTGTTTCCGGCTGTCGATCTAAAAATCGGGGACGACATCGACGTCGGTTCCAAAACTCTAAAACTGACCCGGGTACTGACCTACGAACCTGATCGGGCTGGCAATTTCTATAGCCTGACGCCACGGGTGATGATCAACATCGCCGACCTGCAAGCCACCGGTGTTGTGCAGCCAGGCAGCCGGGTCAGCTATCGGGAAATGTGGAGCGGCCCACCCGAGGCATTGGCGGCCTATCGCAAGGCTATCGAGCCAGGTCTTGAACCCCATCAAGAGATAAAGGACGCCCGGGACGGCAGCCAGCAGATTGGCGGTGCTCTGGGTAAGGCCGAACGTTATTTGAATATGGCCAGTCTGGTGGCAGTGCTGCTGGCAGGGGTCGCGGTGGCGCTGTCTGCGGCGCGTTTTGCCGTGCGGCGTTTCGATGCCAGCGCGCTGATGCGCTGCCTGGGCCTGTCGCGCAATGAAGCCCTGGTGTTGTTCAGCCTGCAACTGGCGATGCTCGGTCTATTGGCCAGCCTGAGCGGCGCGCTGCTGGGCTGGCTGGCGCAATTGGCATTATTTGCTCTGCTGCATGACTTGCTGCCCGCAACTGTTCCGGCAGGCGGCATACTTCCTGCTCTGGCCGGGATCGGCACCGGGCTGGTGGCCCTGGCCGGTTTTGCCCTGCCACCGCTGGCTGCCCTGGGCCGGGTGCCGCCGCTGCGCGTACTGCGTCGGGACATGCTGCCAATTCCGGCCAGCTCCTGGCTGGTCTACGGGGCTGCCCTGCTCGCACTGGGCTTGATCATGTGGCGCTTGAGCCTGGATCTGGTGCTGACCTTCGCCCTGCTCGGCGGGGGTGTAATTGCTGCGCTGGTGCTCGGCGGCCTGTTGCTGCTGACCCTGAAAAGCCTGCGCCGTCTGCTGGCGGGGGCATCACTTCCATGGCGTCTGGGGCTGGGTCAGCTGCTACGTTATCCGCTGGCCGCTGCCGGACAATCCCTGGCATTTGGCCTGATCCTGCTGTCCATGGGCTTGATCGCTCTGCTGCGCGGGGAACTGCTGGACACCTGGCAAAATCAGCTGCCCAAGGATGCGCCCAACTATTTCGTGCTCAACGTGCTGCCGGATCAGAAGGACGCCTTCGCGCAGCAGATCAGCAAACTCTCGCCACACGCCGCGCCGCTCTATCCGGTGGTGCCTGGCCGCTTGATGAACATCAACGATGAACCCGTGAACAACTTCGTCACCAAAGATTCGCGTGGCGAAAACGCGACCCGCCGCGATCTGAACCTGACTTGGGCCGCCACCTTGCCGGAAGGCAACACCCTGACCGCTGGCAACTGGTGGGCAACCGACGGAGAAACCAGCGCTGTGCCGGGGGTTTCGGTAGAAACCAAACTGGCGGAAAGTCTGCAAATCAAGCTGGGTGACAAGCTGAGCTTCACCGTGGGTGGCCTGAGTCGCGATGCAGTGGTCACCAGCCTGCGGGACGTCAACTGGGACACCTTCCAGCCCAACTTCTTCATCATCTTCCAGCCTGGCACCCTGCAGGATTTACCGACAACCTATATGACCAGCTTCTATCTGCCAGCAGGCAACGACAAACAGATCGTCGAGCTGTCGCGGACCTTCCCGGCCATCAGCCTTCTGGGCGTCGAAGCATTACTGGCCCAAGTGCGCAGCATCCTCGATCAGGTGACCCTGGCGGTGCAGTTCGTGTTGCTGTTTGTCCTGGCCGCCGGTGTCGCCGTGCTGTTTTCCGGCTTGCAGTCCACCCTCGATGAACGTATTCGGCAGGGCGCACTGGTTCGCGCCCTGGGCGCCGAGCGTGCCTTGTTGATCAAGGCGCGACGCATCGAGTTTGGCCTGCTGGGCGCAGTCAGCGGCCTGCTAGCGGCACTGGGTTGCGAGCTGGTGACGTTCGCTCTGTATCGCTATGCCTTCGACCTGCAATGGGCGCCTCACCCATGGCTGTTGCTGCTGCCGGTGATCGGCGCCTTGCTGGTCGGCGGCGCGGGGGTTTTCGGCACTCGCCGGGCATTGAATGTCAGCCCGCTGACGGTGCTACGTGATGGCTGATAGACTGCGCGGCTCATCTATCCATATCGACCATCCATGAGCCGCTACCGCCCTCCCCGTAGCGCTGGCACCGCGCTGATCACCCCCGAAGGTGAGGCGCGGATGCGGGCTGAACTGCACGAGCTGTGGCATGTTCGACGTCCGCAGGTTACACAGTCGGTCAGCGAGGCGGCAGCTCAAGGTGATCGCTCGGAAAACGCCGAATACACCTACGGCAAAAAGATGCTCAGAGAGATCGACAGCCGTGTGCGCTTCCTCACCAAGCGGCTGGAAAGCCTCAAGGTGGTTGGCGAGCATCCCAGCGATCGAAGCAAGGTCTATTTCGGCGCCTGGGTGACCGTCGAAGATGAGGACGGCAAGGAGGCACGCTACCGGATCGTCGGCCCCGATGAGCTGGACCTGAAGCTGAACCTGATCAGTATTGATTCACCGCTGGCTCGAGCGCTGATCGGCAAAGCGCTGGATGCAGAAGTTCGCGTGCAGACTCCAACTGGCGAACAGCTGTGTTACATCGTCGCCATCGATTACCTCTGACAACTATCCACCACCGTCACCTTTAGCAATACCTCTAGCCTCTTGCGACTTTGACAGTGTGGCCATAAAAACCAGACTGTTCGTCAGCGCCTGCCCAAGACTTCAGCCGCGCTCAATCCCGATCAAACACATGTCAAGGATGACAGCATGACCAACACCGCAGCCCCGCAGCATTGCAACTGGATGGCCCTTACGCCGCAAATCGGCACACTGCGAATCGACGAACTTATCCTCGCCGGCACCCATAACGCAGGCATGGACAAGCAGTCACCCAATATGAGCCTGCCCCAGGAAATCACTCAAGACGTGTCACCGCTGGAGCAGATTCAGAAAGGGATACGGGTGCTGGATTTGAGGGTCTCGTTCTACGAAAAATACCTGCCTGGCGACCCTCGCAGGTACCAGATTTATCACGCCACCAGCTCAGGACGCACGATTGCTACCGACATTCTTGACGCTCTAGTGAGCTTCTACAGCAAGCTCGAGGAGGCGGGTCAGAAGGCTAGAGAGGTCGTGATTCTGGATTTTCACCAGTTCAAACACTTCACCGATGAAGCTCACCATCAGTTGGTGCGCCTGATCATCGACAGGCTCGGAGGGCGGATAATCCACCACGACCATCGATTTCTGACACTCAGTGAGCTGTGGGCGCAACACCCCGGAAGGAATGTGGTGATTGCCTACGATGATCCTCTGACCCACTGGAAATTCTGGAATGGCGTCGATCAGTGCTGGTCCGGAGAGAACCTGATCAGCACATCAAAACTCAAGCTCTACATGGATGAGGTGGCAAGAGATCGCAAACCGGATTACCAGCTGCAATCCATTCAATGCGCCAAATATGTGTTGCCGTTTCATGTACCGGATGACTTCAGCGAAAAAATCAACGAATGGTTCAAGTCCGAATCAGCCGACAGCTACATTCAGAACTTCCACATCATCAATACCGACTGGTCGCTGCGCAGCAACATTGTCACCGACTGCATTCACGCCAACATCATCAGGGCCGGACTGCGCCAGCCCTGCCCATTCAACCGCGGGTAATCAAACCCTGACGGGCGATGCGGGTCAGGTGGTGCACCACTTCTTCGACCTGGTCCGCTGCAGGAGCGAGTACCACGGCCAGATCGAACTGGTTGTCTTTGAACTGCGCCAGGGACTGCGTGGGTTCCACGAACTTGATCAGGAATGCGTGGGGCCCGCCATTGCGCCGTGGGCGACCGTCCAGATAACGCAACAAGGTCGGCTGGTGAGGCCCGCACAACAGGATCTGCGGATTACGCCGGGAAAACTGGGTAGCAATCGGGGAAATGCGAATGACAGGTTGGCTCATGATGTTGTGTCTCAGCCTCAGGTTCTCCGCTGGGCAGCGGTGAGAGGCAACACCGATCCAACGCTTTAGCGGTATTTCGAAGCCGTGAGACTTCTATCGGCAAGCTTCATGCTCACCTGGCGCCCCGCAAGTAGTTGTTTAAATCGGCGCATGGGCAGCATCCTAGAGAAGCCGCCGGTTGATTGTCAAATGCCAGTAGCGTGGTTGTGTGTTGGATCGGGCAAGCTTCGCACAGCTTCGGGGGTGTCTGTAGGAGCGCGCTTGCCCGCGATAGCGTCAGGTCAGACAACACATTTTTCGCTGACACACCGCATCGCGGGCAAGCGCGCTCCTACAAGTTCAGTGTGCTGCACTACAGCGTTGGGTCAATTACCAATCTTGCTATCGAGCGAAAACTTGCCAGCGCCTTCGATCAGGACCGCAATCACGCCACCCAGCAGCGCCAGGGCAAATTCGTAGCCGTTATTAGCCATGAACAGACCGTGGCTGATGTGCACCGAGAAAATCGCCACCACCAGCGTCGCAGCCAGGACCACTGCCGCAGGACGTGCCAGCAAGCCGACGACCAGTCCCAGACCGCCGAAGAATTCTGCGCTGCCAGACAGCAAGGCCATCAAATAACCCGGGGTCAAGCCGAGGCTGGCCATGTATTGACCCGTACCTTCGAGACCGTAGCCACCGAATGCGCCAAACAGTTTCTGGCTACCGTGGGCGACGAAGATAATCCCGACCAGAATCCGTACGACAGTCAGACCGAAACCTGCGCGAGTGGCGAATACAGCTTTGATTTTTGGGTTCATGACGCTTGTTCCGTGAGTGAAGTAATGGCGCCATCATAATCGAACCAATGAACCTTACCACTGCAAAAACAGCAGCATCATTATCGAATTAGCTGATCATTTGCGCACTGTGTACTTGCGGCTCGAAGCGCTTTCCAGCGAATCACGTTCACGATCAAACGCCAGGTAATACTTGTTTACGCTATTAACATAGGTCACCACGCCCATACCTGCCTGCTCCATGGCCACGCGTTCGGTCTGGAAGAACCACTGATCGGGGTTCAGGCCTCGCCGCCGGGCTTCCTGGCGCATGCCCTGAACCCGCTCAGGTCCGAGGTTGTAGGCGGCCAGTGTGAAGGCCATGCGTTCGCGCTCATTGAATTTTGGCCCGGCGAAAAACTTGCGACGGATCAGCGCCAGGTATTTCGCCCCGGCCTGCACATTGTTATCCGTGCTCTGAATGTCATTGACCCCAACCCGCTTCGCTGCAGAAGGGGTGATTTGCAGCAATCCAGTCGCCCCGCCACTGCCTTGGGCAGCCGGTTCCAGAGCGGATTCCTTGAAGGCCAGTGCAGCCAGGTTCAGCCAATCCATGCCTTGGGCATCGGCGTGCCTTTGTAGTGTCGGGCGCAGCTGTTCCAGACGCTGACGATCGGCACGCGCCAGCGGGTTGTGCACTCGATAGAGGTTTTTATAGGCCTTTTCAAACGCCAGATCCTGATTGGCCGGAGATTTGTAGGTCTTGAGGAAGCGATCGATGCTGGCGCGCAACACCGATGCGTCCTGGCGGACGAACCAGTTCATGTCGCTGTTGCTGCTCAGGGTCAGGGCCCGGTCAACCCGCAGCTTGGGCATGACCTTGGCCCAACGCTCGGCAATAGGCTGTTCGACAACCGTGAGATGGAAAATCCTGGCCTGCACCATCTCCAGCACATCTTCCACGGCAAGGCTCGGGTCGACCCACTCGATTTTCACCGGTGGCAGTTTTTTCAGGGCCAGACGCTGATTCAACTGATGCACTGCATTGTCGGCGGCACTGCCCGTGGACAGGCTCAGGGTTTTGCCGGACAACTGCTCGATATGCCTGAAACTCCGCTCGCCCCTGACGCCGACCAGAACCAGCGGCACGTGACTGATAATCGGCTCGCTGGCGGCGATGCCATTGGCGTTGCGGGTGTCGAGCAATTCGCCGGGTGCCACCAGATCACCCTCGCCGCGCTGTAACGCTCCGAGCAACTGGTTCTTGGCTTTGGGCACGATCTTGAAGCTCACCTGCTGGCCATCGCGAGCGTGACCATTAAGGTACTTTTCGAAGGCTTGCAGACGATGATATTCAACGCCGATCTCTTCCCCTTTGACGTCCCCGGAACTGTTGCGACTCTGATTGACCAGCACCCGCAAGACCTTGCTGCTACGAATTGCCGCCAGATCGCGCACAGCGGTTTTATGCTCGACAGCCTGCGGACCTGCCTGTCGGGCATGGGCCGAAAAGGGTAGTAACACCAACAGCGAAACAGTGAGGTAAAGCGAGGCTCGGATCATTCACTCTCCAGGGAAATGCCGGTCGAAAAGCGCAGAAAAAAGGACGTATTTCAGTAGCGATAGAGGGTACTTGCAGCGACTTGCTGTCGACACCTCTAAAATGACCATCGCAAGCCACTGATTTTGTTGGCTTTTATTTTTATGGCCGAAGCTCTGATATTCTCAGCGACCTTCGACTCAAGGTAGCACCATGCAGCTCATCGACATCGGCGTCAATCTGACAAACGCAAGCTTCGCCTCGCAACGACAGGCGGTCCTCGACCGTGCCTATGCTGCGGGCGTCTGCCAATTGCTGGTCACCGGTACCAGTGTCGAAGGCAGCGAAGAAGCCTTGCAGCTGTGTCACGACCTGGACCCAAGTGCTCAGCGACTGTTCAGCACGGCGGGCATTCACCCCCACTCGGCGAGCGATTGGACAAGCGACACCGAGCAACAGTTGCGTGCCCTGCTCAAAGAAAATCGGGTGCGGGCAGTAGGCGAATGCGGGCTGGATTTCAATCGGGATTTTTCGCCGCGTCCGCAACAGGAGAAAGTCCTTGAATCCCATCTGGCGCTGGCGGTTGAACTGCAGATGCCGGTGTTTCTCCATGAGCGCGACGCCAACCAGCGCCTGCTGGACATTCTGCGCGACTATCGAGACCGCTTGCCGGCGGCGGTCGTGCACTGCTTCACCGGCGAACAGCGAGCGCTCTTCAGCTACCTGGACCTGGACCTTCACATCGGCATCACCGGTTGGATCTGCGACGAGCGCCGAGGCGCCCACTTGCATCCACTGGTGCGAGACATTCCCCGTGGCCGTTTGATGCTGGAAAGCGACGCGCCGTATCTGCTGCCCCGCACCCTGCGCCCCAAGCCGAAAAATGGCCGTAACGAACCCGCCTACCTGCCGGAAGTACTGCGCGAAGTCGCCCTGCACCGTGGTGAAACTCAAGAAGAACTCGCCGCCCATACCAGCCTTACGGCCCGTGCTTTCTTCGCTTTACCGGAAATAGTCCCGAAAGCAGAAGATGTCTGACCCGGGCTTGACCTGAATCAAGAGACGCTTCGAGATTTGTCGCACGATGGTGGCACCTTGCCGTACACCTCTAACGACTAACCAAAGAAGACCTCCTATGGGCACCTGGATTAGCAATCTTTCCCTGAAGTACAAGTTCTGGGCCGTGAACGCGGTCGCCTTTATTACTACGCTGCTATTGGTGATCTACGCCTTGCAGCTCGAACATCAGGCTCGTGTCGATGCCGCCCGCCAAGCCGCTCAGACCCAGGCCAGCCTGCTCAGCGCCTGGCCCGCCGCCCAAGCCCTGCCATCAAACCCAGCGGTACTGACCCTGGCAGCAGGGCAAACCCCGAAATTCAAGGACCAGCCATTGCCCGAGCTGGCCGGGACCAAGGACTGGGTCGAGCTGAACCACGCTTCGTTGAGCGGCGAACAGACCCTGATTGGCGCCCAGGTCATCGTCCGCGCCGATGGACAGCGCGCTGCCGTCCTGGCGTTTGCACCCAGTCTGGCCCAAGTGCTAGAAGCCCGTTTCGCCAACTACGCGGTGGCCGTGTTCGTGCTGATGCTGGCCATGCTCGGTGCATCACAGTTACTGATCCGCTTCCTCCTGAGCCAGCTCAACACGCTCAAGGACGTCATGCTGCACGTGGAAAAAAGCGGCGACCTGTCGGCTCGTGTGCCGTTGGCAAGCGAAGATGAAGTGGGGCAGATGGCCAAGGCCTTCAATGCCATGCAGGCGGGATATCAGCGGGTGGTGACCACCGTCGCGCTGACCGCATCGCGCCTGGATCAGGGCGCTGCACACCTGGCGGCGGGCATGAGCGACGTACGCCACGGCATGCTGGGCCAGCAGAGCGAAACCGATCAGGTAGCCACGGCGATCAATGAAATGTCGGCCACTGTGTATCACATCGCCCAGCATGCCGGCGCCACACGTGACCAGTCCCAGACGGCGGATGCCTTGGCCGGGGGTGGCCAGGCGGTAGTCGAACGCGTGCAGACCTCCATCGCAGGCTTGTCCTCCGGCGTTCAGCAAACCGCGCAGATGATTCAGCGTCTGGCCGAGGATAGCCAGAAGATCAACAGTGTGGTCGGAGTGATCCACAGCATCGCCGAGCAGACCAATCTGCTGGCCCTCAATGCCGCTATTGAAGCCGCCCGCGCCGGGGATATGGGCCGTGGTTTTGCCGTGGTGGCCGATGAAGTGCGCAACCTGGCCAGACGCGTCCAGACCTCCACCGATGAAATCACCACCATGGTTTCCGCGTTGCAGGCCGGCACTCGGGATGCTGTGGATTTTATGCAGGACAGCTCCTTCAAGGCCGACGAGTGCGTGCAACAGGCGCAGGAGGCTGGCGAGGCCTTGGCAGCTATCGCCGGCGCGGTGGCGCAGATGCGCGAGAGCAATACCCAGATCGCTGTCGCTGCTCAGCAACAGAGCCAAGTCGCCGAAGAAATGAACCGCGCGGTGGTCAGTATTCGCGACGTGACCGAAAAAACCGTGAACCAGACCGTAGATTCGGCGACCACCAGTGATGAACTGGCGACACTGGCCGGTGAGTTGAGCAAGGCGATCGGGCAGTTGAGGTTGTAGCTGTCGCAGCTACCTCCGTGGGCCATACCCCTGTGGGAGCGAGCTTGCTCGCGAATGCGCCAGGTCTGGCAATGATTTATAAACTGACACACCGCATTCGCGAGCAAGCTCGCTCCCACAGAGAAAAACATTTCATTCGGAGTCTTAGGCACCTATCACACCGATAGTCAGCCTTGATTCGCAGCAACGCGGAGTCAGGCCTAATCTTCAAACACCGACGCCGCTTTCGACGGCGGTTTGAAGAGGACGGCAGTAATGGGCAAGCGACTTCTCAATCTCCACGCATGGCACTGGCGTACCTGCATGGAATATCAGCGCCATCCGACCAGCCTTGTTCTGAATGCCATGGCGGTGCCGCTGTTTATCCTGGCGGCGCTGCTAATCATCGACGGTGTGGTCTCTCTGAGCTTCTCATCGCTGGCCATCGGCGTGATCGGTCTGATCGCAGCCTGGGGCATAGAGCACCACGGGCGGGATTGGAAGGAATAGCGGCGCAGTTAAAAATCCTGCATGGCTTAAAATTTGCGCTGTCCATACCTGCGTCATCGCTGCCTCGCGCTGCTCGTGAGCTCCTACGGAACTTGCAGGAGGTCAGGAGCAGCGCGAGGCAGCGAGAGCGATGGAACAGGCGATACATCTACCCGAAAACCGTCACCGTCTGCCGACTGATCGCCATCAACTCCCCGCTCGGCGACCAGAGCATCGCGGCGGTGTGACCGTAACCGTCTCTTGCGTGCTCGATTACCGCTTTATAGCTGCACCAGTCATGGGTGCCGACCTCGGACAATGGCTGCACGAATTCAATGGTCCAGGTCAGAGAACTACCCGGCGCGGGTTTCTTCAGATGAGGCAGCAGCGCTGGCGGCCAGGTGTCCACCAGTGCCAACAGATGAGCTTCATTCAGCCGCCCCTGCTCGATGTCCCGAAAGCGCACATAGCCGCCAATAGCTGTTGAGGGTGTGCCGCTGAATGGCAGACCGCCCAGCGCCCAGCGCAAATCCATGAAGCGTAGGTATTCGGGCATCATGCCGCTGATAAAAGGCAGCTGCTGACTGGCCTCCACCGGCTTCAGCGCAGGCGCGGGTTCAGCCTGCACCGAGATCGTCGACTCACGGGCGGCGCCGAAACTGCCTTGAATCAACGTCACGACCTGACCGTTTTGCATGGCGCGGCCCAGCACTTGGCTGACCGCCTTGCCCTCGCGTAACACCTCCACTTCAAAGGCAACCGGCACACCGGGCTCAACCGGGCCGACAAAAGTAATGGCCAAAGAACGAATGGGCCGATCGCCAGGCACCCTGGCGCGCATCGCCTCGTATTGCAGTGCCGCCACCAGGCCGCCAAAACTGGCCCGGCCCTGGCCCCACTCCGCAGGAATGGTGACCGCGAGCGGATGACTCTGCACCGCGTCGATCAGTTCGGAAAACTTCATGGAAGACCCCATCCTGGAAAAGCTACAAAGCTGCGATCTTAACCAGCCATCCGCTAATCCGCATGCGCCATATCGGCCATTCATGCGGCCAGATCGCAGGCTCGCAGATTGATCTAAGCGAAGCAGGTCTTGCTCAGACGCTCCAGCGCTACATCGGCCTTCTTCTCGGCGCGCACGATTCCCACCTGCCAGCCCGCGATGCACGGCGCCAGATCACTTTCCCGCCCGGCTTGCGCCAGCCATTGCAGGTGATCGTGCCAGTTGCCGAGTTCGCCCTGAGCGGCCTTCAAGCGCGATTGCATTTTCTTCGGCTGATGACTCAGTTCCGGGTAAGCCTCAGCGGCGTAGCGCACGCGCTTGATCAGCAGGCGCAAACGATGGCGGTCGTGGGCCGGGTCGGCAATCGCTTTACGCAGTTGTTTCCACTGCTTGTCCATGGCCTTTTCGATGCTCTTGCGCAGGCCACGCAATAGCCGTTGCCGTTGTTGGACGCGGATGAAGCCTGGGAATTGATCGAGGATTTCCAGCAGCCGTTTGACTTCAGCGCTGGCGGCGACCCGGGACCAGGCCTGGTTGACCTTTTTGATACGAATATCGGCGGCGACCATGCGGCCCTCCTCCGCCAGGTGCGCAGCGAGCACTTCCATATCCCGGAGCGGCGTGGTCAGGTCACCCACCGCCTCGGCTGCAGCTTCCAGTTGTTCCACACCCGACAGCCCGCGCAAGGGCCGCAGCAGGCTGCGCAGACGGCGCACTGTGGTGCGCAAGTCGTGCAGGGCTTCGCTGTCGGTGGCTGCTGAAAGCCGCTCGTGACAGGCGATCAGCCTGATTTGCAAAGCCAGAACCTCAGCGACTAAATGGTCAACCATTGATGACATGAGTCATTCCTTATGGGTTATTCATAAGCCTTGATTGAAGGCCGTCTAGAAAAGGCCGTTTTTGGCCGCCGACAAACGCCAGGGCAAACGCCGACGTAACTGCCGCAAGCGCCGCCGCAGCTCTGCTGGAGCCGGTGGGCTGCCCGCGTAGCGCTGGGCCTGGAATTCACGGGTGAAGGCTTCGATCAATCCCGCGTGGTCGGGTAACAACAGCGCTGCCCGCCGGGAAAACGCCTCGGCGCCCTCCCCCGGTAACCGTCTCAGACCCTGACGCGCCAGCAACCGTTCGAACGCGTAGAACAGCCGAAGTTGCGTATCGTTTTCCCGCTGCCAGGGTTTGAAAATCCACAACCCGATCAGGCTGAGGACCAGCCCCAGCCCGCCCAGAAAAGCCGGCGCTTGCAGATCGGCAAACCAGCGGTTGAGCACTTTTAGCTGTTCGTCTCCTTGATACCCCAGTACCCAGCGCTGCCAGCCGTAGTTCAGATTGTCCCAACTCAGGCGCACTGCATTGATCCAGGGCACGTTGCGATAGCGCAGCGCCGACATGGGGGAATCCGCCAGAAACGCCTCATCGGCGGCGAGTGCCTGTTCCAGCCCTTGCTCGATACGCTGGGGTGCCACCGCAGCAGTGGGATCGACACTGCGCCAGCCGATGCCCGGTTGCCAGTACTCGACCCAGGCGTGGGCATCGAACTGCCGCACCGTCAGATAGGGGCCATCGGGGTTGACTTCCCCGCCCTGATAACCGGCCACGACCCGCGCTGGAATACCCGCCGCGCGCAGCACGAAAGTCATGGCCCCCGCATAGTGAGCGCAGAAACCGCGGCGGCTTTCGAACAGGAAATCATCGATGCTGTTGACCCCCAGCGTCGGTGGCTTGAGGGTGTAGTGATAGGGTTCCCGGGCAAAGTAATCCATCATCGCCGCCACCAGAGCATCAGGCTTGGGGTAGCGTCGCAGCAGGTCACTGGCCCATTCCCGGGCCTGAGGATTGCCCTTCTGGGGCAATTGCAGGTCCTGGCGCTGAATGTTCTCGGAGAGCTGCGCGTCGCGGGTCGCTTCTGGCCATGAGGTCACGCTGTACATCAGCGATTGCTCCACCGCCCGCCGACGCTGCAAACGGAAGTCGCTCATCTGCCGCACATCCGGCAGGTTGCTCACCCCCACATCCAGACTCGACAACCACGGCCTACCGCTGGGCTCCATGACCACGCTATAACTCAGGCTATCCCCGCGCTTGTGCCATTGCGGCACCTGCACCGTTTGCGCCCGGCTGGACTGGGACCAGCGTCGTCCATCGAACTGTTCAAGAGTCAGGGAACGCCAATACAGCTGGTTCCGATCGGGAATCGGCCCTTCAAAGCTGGCGCGAAAAACCAGCGCCGCCGATTTGCTCAGCTCTACGATGTCTCCCGGCGCCATATTGTCGGAAAGCCCGGTGAGGCTCTTGTTGCTCGGTTGCGGCAGTGACCATAGCGGCTCCAGCCGGGGGAAGAACAGAAACAGCACCAGCATCAATGGCACTGCCTGCAACATCAGCTTGAGGGCCAGCTTCAGACTGCTGGCCGGCCGGCTCATGGACGAGGATTCCTGCAAGGCGATCAAGCCGGCCAGCAGGGTACTGACCGGCAACACAGTGAAGGCCGCCCAGAGCAGGTTGCTCTCGAACAGATAGCCCACCACGACGCAGAAGAAGCCAAGAAAAATCAGCACCAGAGCATCACGCCGGGTTTGCATTTCAAGCATTTTCAAAACGAACGCCGCGACCAGCAGCGCGGCACCGGCATCCAGCCCCACCAGACTGCCCCGCGCCAGATACACGCCGCCGGCGGTGCCCACCAGCAAGCCGGCTTTGACCCAGGTGCCGGGACTGCGCGCTCGCATTCGCAGAATCTGGATGCGCCATAGAGTGCAGCCCAGCCACAAGGCGATCATCGACAGCGGAATATGTTGTAAAAACGGCACCACCACCAACGCCTGGGCCAATAGCAGCCAGGTCAGACTGGTGCGCGGGATCGGCTGATTGAGGTTGAGCCCGGCATTCACCGGTGGACTGACAGTCGCGTTCATGGCCGCTCGCCGTAAAGCGCCAAAGCACGCAGGCAGGCTTCGCGATGCTGGTCGCCGCTGCCTACAGGTGACAGGAACCCCGGCAATCGCAGGGCAAACGGCTGATGACGCTGGGACAGGATCACCACCCAGTAACACAGCCGCGACAGCCGTTCTTCGATGTCACCGCCCAGCGCCATGAAATCCAGGCACAAATCGTTACCGCTCAAGTCGGTAAAATCCTTGACCAGCAAGCCTTGACCGCGGGAGTACGCTTTCCAGTGCAGACGACGACGGTTATCGCCGGGCTGGTAAATGCGCAGGCCCTGATAATCATCGACACCCGGCCCTTGCGTCGCCTGGCCGTTATCTTCGGCGTGGGGTTGCACACCCTTGAGCAGCGGCATCGCGCCGGGCAGCGGGCGCGGATAGATCAGCGCGCTCTGTTGCAGATCCAGCCAGCTCCAGGTGCGCAGGATACTTAGCGGGTAAACGCTTTCAACCTTCAGCCGTGGCGCGTGCAGCCAGCCCCGGCGTTGTGCAGGCAAGGTCAGTTCAAGCTCGGTCGAGCCCTCTGCCCTGACATCGACCTGCTGCAGTTGCTCCGCGTCCCAGCCCAGCGCGATGGCCTGATGGGCATGGCCGCCACTTTCCAGCCTCAGGCGCAATTGCACTGTCTCACCGGAAAAAACCGAGCGTGCCACCCCGGCACTCAGGATCAGCCCGCTGAGGTTTCGATAGGTGTGCAAAATGCCCAGCACAGCCATGGACAGCAGCAGGAAGGTCAGCCCATAGGCCAGACTGTTCTGGTAATTGATCGACACCAGCAACATCAAAAACAGCACCAACGCGAAACTGCCGCCGGTGCGGGTGGGCATGATGAAAATACGCCGGTGGTCGAGTTTGATCCGCGATGCGGGTGGAATACGTCGCGCCAGCCAGCGTTGCCAGATCGGTTTAAAGGGTTCGATCAAAGCACTGGCACCTCCCGCAGTAGCCACTGGACCAACGCCCCGCCGCTCTGCCCGGTGGCATCGGTACGTTCGCGCAGGCGATGGCCGACCACTGAAGGCAGGATCGCCTGCACGTCTTCGGGGATCACATAATCGCGGCTGGCCAGCAGCGCCCAGGCACGGGCAGCCGAAAGAATTGCCAGGCTGGCCCGAGGTGACAGTCCATAAGCAAACTGGGGCTGACTGCGAGTGGCTTCCACCAGCCGTAGCACGTAGTCCACCAGAGCATCACTGACCCGCACCTGACGCGCCTGAGCTTGTAACAAGCCCAGTTCAGCGTGATTCAACAGCGGTTGCAGACGCGGCAGCAGGTCACGACGGGCTTCCCCCAGCAGCAAGGCTTTCTCCGCCGAGCGTGCCGGATAGCCAAGGGACAGGCGCATCAGAAAACGGTCGAGCTGCGATTCTGGCAGGGCAAAAGTGCCACCCTGGCTGAACGGATTCTGGGTAGCAATGACGAAAAACGGATCGGGCAACAGACGCGTCGCGCCCTCGATCGTGACCTGGCCTTCTTCCATGGCCTCGAGCAATGCGCTCTGGCTTTTAGGGGTGGCACGGTTGATTTCATCGGCCAGCACCAGTTCGGCAAAAATCGGCCCGGGGTGAAAGGTGAACTGCCCGGTTTCGCGATCGAACACCGAAGTGCCAAGGATATCCCCGGGCAACAGATCAGACGTGAATTGAATCCGCTGGAAGCTCAAGCCCAGCACTCTGGCCAGGGTGTGACTGAGGGTGGTCTTGCCCATCCCCGGTAAATCTTCGATCAGCAAATGCCCGCCAGCGAGCAGACAAGTCATTGCCAGACGGACTTGTGGCTCCTTGCCCAACACCACTTCGTTGATGGCATTGAGGCATTCATCGAGTTTTCTGCCCATCGAAAACACTCTCCAGGCGACGGCCTATGACTGAAACGGTCTGCACAAAGACATCAATATGTCGAATGTGCGGGCCATTCGCGAATAAATTCGCTCCTACAGGTCAGCGTAGGCGGTTTCGTCAGAGAGAAGAGGAAAATGCGTACGTGCGTTATTTGAGGGGTGGTTAGCGCTCTATCCCTGACACCACACGGTAGGCCAGCAAACAGGGACCTGTAGGAGCGCGCTTGCCCGCGATTTAGCCTATCAGTCGATGAATTTATCGCCTGTGCTGACGCCATCGCGGGCAAGCGCGCTCCTACGGAAAATGCCTTTCAACTCAGAGCGCAATGTGCATCCAGGGATCAACGCCCGGCGCGGGACTCGCGGATGTAGAAGCGGGCTTTTTCAGCTTTGCTGGTGCAACCTTCGAACGCTTCGAACTGTTGCTGAGTCTTGGCACCGGTCAGCAGTGACAGGGCTTTGGAGTAGCTGACGGTCCCGGCGAAGCCTTCAGCCTTGGCCAGATCCAGCTCATGCCAGGCGGAATCCAGCTGGGTGGCGCAGCTGTCGCGATAGCCGGTTTTACCCGCGCAACCAGCGAGAACCAAAGCAAACAATGGCAGGCAGATCCAGGCTTTCATCGGTGTTACCTCAGGATAGAAATCGATAGTGCGAGTTTGACGGCGAAGCTGGCTAAAAGTGCCGTATCAAGAGGGTTTATACAAGGTATGGAGATTTCTGAAGTATTGGAAACCTGTGGGAGCGAGCTTGCTCGCGAATGCGCCCTCAGGTCTGACAGAACTTCAGAGTTTCAAACAGAGTATTCGCGAGCAAGCTCGCTCCCACGGATCCAGTGTCTATCCCGTATCCAGTGTGCTGGCGAAATGGCTAGAGTTCCCGCAACCGATACCCCACCCCCGCCTCGGTGACGATAAACCTGGGCGCAGTCGGATCATCCGCCAGTTTCTGGCGCAGGTGGCCGACCACGATGCGCAGGTAATGGCTGTCTTCGGTATGGGTCGGGCCCCAGATATCCTTGAGCAATTGCTGCTGGGTGATGACCCGGCCCGGATGCCGGGCCAGTTGGGCCAGTACCGCGTACTCCTTGCGGGTCAGGGCCACTTCGACGCCGTCGAGCAGGACCCGGCGATAGGCCAGGTCCACGGTCAGCGGGCCGAATACCAGGGCCGCACTTTGCTGTTCACCACTGGGAGCCTGGCGCAGCAAGGCGCGAATCCGGGCCAGAAACTCCTGGATGCCGAATGGCTTGGTCACGTAATCATTGGCGCCGCCGTCCAGCGCTTCGACCTTCTGGGCTTCGCTAGCCCGGACCGACAGCACCAGCACGGGTACGCTGGACCACTCGCGAAATTCACGCAGCACTTGCTGGCCGTCCATATCCGGCAGGCCGAGGTCGAGCACCAGCAAATCAGGCTTGTTCAGTGCCGCCTGGCTCAGGCCCTCCGCGCCGGTGCCGGCTTCGAGCACTTTGTAGCCCTGGGAAGCGAGGCTGATGCGCAGGAACTTGCGAATCTGGGGTTCATCATCGATGACCAGAATGGTTGCGGTCTGACTCATGGGTGCCTTGTTTTTCCAGCGTGCTTTCTAACGTGAAGTCTGGCCTGAGCCTGGTTCAAGACAGCAACTCGACTTCACTTTCCCCTTGGGGCTGAGTCTGCAACGGCAAATAGAGGGTAATGCAGGTGCCTCGGCCATCAATTCCCTGCCCGACACTGATACGTCCGCCGTGTGCACCGATCATGCCCTGACAGATCGCCAGCCCCAGCCCGGTGCCCTGCCCGCCGCGATCGCCGCGGGCCGCAGTATAGAACATGTCGAAAATTTTCAGCCGCTCATCCTCAGGTATCCCCGGCCCTTCGTCGCTGACGGCAAAGAACAGCTCATCATCGATAGCACCGGCTTCCAGTTCCAGGCGGCCGCCTGGGGATGAAAAACGTGCGGCATTTTCCAGCACATTGACCAGCGCCTGCTCGATCAACGCGGCATGCACATACAACAGCGGAAGATCGGTGGGTACCAGTGTCTGGACCTGCAACGGTGCGAGCACGGCCCGCAGCCTATTCAGTGCACTGCCGACTATATCCCCCGGCGACACCCAATCCCGGGCCAGTTTCAACGCGCCATGCCCGAGCCGGGTCATGTCCAGCAGATTCTGGATATAGCGATCCAGACGCTCGGCTTCGTCGCGCGTGCCCTCAAGCAACTCTCGACGATCACTCAGCGGGATGGCTTCACCCAGCGCCAACAGGCTGTCGATGCTGCCGCGCATGGCGGTCAAGGGCGTGCGCAGGTCGTGGGACACCGACGCCAGCAAAGCGCTGCGCAGTTGCTCGGTCTCGCCATGCAGGCGCGCTGCTTCCAGGTCATCGGCCAGTTGCGCACGAGCCAACGCCTGGGCCAACGGCTGACTGAGAGCCATCAGCAAGCGGCGGCGTTGTGCACTGAAGTCCTGGCCCTGACGAGCACTGACGCCCAACAACGCCAGCGGCTGGTCTTCACTGGAAAGCGGCCACCACCACCAGCGACCGGATGGCAAGGTGCCGGTCCCATTTCCGGCGGGTTGGTCATGCTGCCAGGCCCAGTCTGCAGCGGCGCGCTCGGCCTCGGACAATTGGGCGATGCCGCTTTGCACTTTCCAGTTGCCATGGGCGTCGCGATCAATCAGGCAAATATCCAGCTCCTGCCAACCGCTCAAATGCTGCCCTGCCGCGCTGATCACTGCCTGCCGATCAGTGGCAGCGGTCAGTTTGCGGGACAGATCCAGCAGTTCGCTGGTCTCTTCCTGAGTCTCGCGCAGTGCCTGCATCTGGCGTCGCTGGCGTGCCGCCAGATTGCCCGTCAAAGCCGACATCAGCAGGAAAAACAGCAAGGTCAGGACGTCTTCTTCACGCTGAATCGTCAGGGAGAAATTCGGCGGCATGAACAGAAAGTCGTAGGCCAGAAACGACAGAATCGAACAGGCAAGCGCCGGTCCGACGCTGGTGCGCACCGCCACCAGCAACACGGCGGCGAGGAACACCAGGGAGATATTCGGCAGGTCCAGTACGCTGGACACCGCCCAGGCCAAGGCGCTGGCCAACAGGGTGGCGACCAGCGCCAGCAGGTAATCGAACCATGGCGCGGAATGCGAGGAGCGCTGCCGCGGCTGATCAGGCAAAGGTTCGCTGTCCAGCACACTGATTTCCAGGCCGTGTGCCTCACGCAACAAACGTTCAGCCACCCCACCGCCAAACCAGCGACGACGCAAGCGTGGTTGCGACTGGCCCACCAGCACCACGCTGGCGCGTCGCTCACCGGCATGCTGAATCAGGGTTTTTGCTACCTCGCCAGCGCGTAACAGCACCACTTCACCGCCGAGCCGTTCGGCCAGTTGCTGGGCGCTTTGCAAGCGGGCACGAGCTTGTTCATCGAAGGCTCGGCCGTTGTCGACATGCACCAGCGTCCACGGCAGATGGCGACGCTGGGCGACCCGGCTGGCGTGGCGCACCAGACGCTCGGCATGCACATCGCCATCGACGCCCACCAACAAGCGACCGCGCACCGCAGGCGCGTCCTGCCCGAGCTTGCGGTAGCCCTGGGCCAGATCGTCATCAACCTGAGCCGCTGCGGTCTGCATCGCCAGTTCACGCAAGGCGTTAAGGTTGGTCTGGGTAAAGAATGCGTCGATGGCCGCCCGTGCCTGCTCGGGCACGTAAACCTTGCCGTCGCGCAGGCGTTCGAGCAGCTCCCGGGACGGCAGGTCGATCAGCACCAGCTCGTAGGCTTCCTGCAACACCCAGTCCGGCAGCGTCTCGCGCACCAGCACACCGGTGATCCCACGCACTTGGTCATTGAGGCTTTCCAGATGCTGGACGTTGACCGTGGTGTACACGTCGATGCCAGCCGCCAGCAGATCCTGAATATCCTGCCAGCGTTTGGCGTGACGACTGCCTGGCGCATTGCTGTGGGCCAGTTCGTCGACCAGCACCAGTTGCGGCTTGAGCCTGAGCAGCCCGTCGAGATCCATTTCCTCCAGAGTGACGCCGCGATACTCCGAGCGAATCAACGGCTGCTGCGGCAAGCCGCCCAGCAAGGCTTCGGTCTCGGCCCGGCCGTGGGTCTCTACCACGCCAGCGATCAGGCCCACGCCCTGACGCAACTGCGTATGGGCCGCTTGCAGCATGGCGTAGGTCTTGCCCACCCCCGGCGCAGCGCCAAGAAACACTTTGAGACGGCCTCGCCCATCTCTGGGCATGTCGGCTAATAATGCGTCGGCGCGGCCGGAATCACTCATGGTTGCTGTTGCTCACTCAAAGCTGCGCTTGTTGTTGCGCAGACGGTAACTCATTCAGGCTGCGATTCAAGTTCAACACGTTGACCACGGGCGGACCGATCAGTGGCCGCGAGGTGTTGGCCTCGATCAGCGCCTGGACTTTCTCCACCGACAACTTGCGCGCCGCTGCGACTCTCGCCGTCTGGTACGCCACCGCTTCGGGCGAAAGATGCGGATCAAGGCCGCTGCCAGAGGTGGTCAACAGCGCCAATGGCACTGGGCCCTGGCCTTGCACGACTTCTTTCGCCGCGTCTTCAGTAACGCGCGCCGCCAGTGCCGGATTGCTCGGTGCCAGGTTACTGGCACCGCTGGCAACGGTGGCAAACGCTCCGGCCGATGGTCGCGAGTGGAACCATTCGTCTCCCGTGAACGATTGGGCGATCAGTTGCGAGCCACGGACCTTGCCATCGGCGTCATGAATGAGACTGCCATTGGCCTGATCAGGAAACGCGACCTGAGCAACGCCGGTGACCACGAGGGGGTAAGCGACGCCGGTAATGACAGTCATCAGGACCAACAGACTCAGGGCGGGGCGAAATACGGTGGACATGGTGAATACCTCTTCAAATTGGAAATACCAAACCTGTAGGAGCGCGCTTGCCCGCGATGACGCCCTCACAGGCGAAAAATAGGCTGGCTCCAAAATCGCATCGCGGGCAAGCGCGCTCCTACAGGCCTTTGTTTGTTGGACGACAGTGTTGTGTCAGGGATTACGTGGCGGTGTTGATTTAAACCAGGTGCAACCCCACAAGAATCAGATCAATCAACTTGATCCCCACAAACGGCACGACGATCCCGCCCAGGCCGTAGATCAGCAGGTTGCGACGCAGCAACGCTGCAGCGCTGGCCGCCTGGACGCGCACGCCGCGCAACGCCAGAGGGATCAGCACCACAATGATCAGCGCGTTGAACACGATGGCCGAGAGAATCGCGCTCTGTGGGCTGGCCAGGTGCATGATGTTCAGCACCCCCAGTTGTGGATAAATAGCGGCAAACAACGCCGGCAGAATCGCGAAGTACTTGGCGATGTCGTTAGCGATGGAAAACGTCGTCAGCGCACCCCGGGTGACCAGCAGTTCCTTGCCGATCTGCACCACGTCCAGCAACTTGGTGGGGTCACTGTCGAGGTCTACCATGTTGGCCGCTTCCCGCGCCGCCTGGGTGCCATCGTTCATCGCCATGCCGACGTCAGCCTGGGCCAATGCAGGTGCGTCGTTGGCGCCATCGCCACACATCGCCACCAGACGCCCGTCGTTCTGCTCGGCACGAATGCGCTCGAGTTTTTTCTCCGGCGTGGCTTCGGCCAGCACGTCATCAACCCCGGCTTCAGCGGCAATTGCCGCAGCCGTCAGCGGGTTGTCGCCGGTCACCATTACGGTGCGAATTCCCAGCTTGCGCAACTCGGCGAAACGTTCGCGGATGCCTGGCTTGACCACGTCCTTGAGATGAATCGCGCCGATCAGTTTTTTATCGACGCAGACCAGCAACGGCGTGCCGCCGGTTTTGGCGATGCCTTCGATCTCTCTGGCCAGCGCCGCTGGCAAGTCAGTGCGCTGCATGTCGACAAACGCCAGCAGCGAATCCACCGCACCCTTGCGATACAGCCGGTTTTGATAATCCACACCGGACAACCGAGTCTCGGCACTGAACGGTACTGCGGTCAGCTGCGATGCTTGCGGCTCAGTCATCGGGTTCAGGTTGCGCAGGTATTCGACGATGGACTTGCCTTCCGCCGTGTCGTCGGCCAGCGAGGCCAGCAGTGCTGCTTCGCTAAGTTCCTTCGGGGTCACGCCCGGCGCGGCATACAGCGCGGTGCAGCGACGGTTGCCGAAAGTGATGGTGCCGGTCTTGTCCAGCAACAGGACGTGCACATCCCCGGCGGCTTCCACGGCGCGGCCGGACTTGGCGATGACGTTCAGCCGCACCAGGCGGTCCATGCCTGCGATACCAATAGCCGACAGCAGGCCGCCAATGGTGGTCGGGATCAAGGTCACCAGCAGCGCCACCAGAAACACCAGGGGCAAACTGCCGCCCGCGAAATGGGCGAAGGGTTGCAGGGTCACCACCACCAACAGGAAGATCAGGGTCAGGCCGATCAGCAGGATATCCAGCGCCACTTCGTTGGGGGTCTTCTGCCGCTTGGCGCCTTCCACCAGAGCGATCATCCGGTCCAGGGTGGATTCGCCAGGGTTGCTACTGATGCGGATCAGCAACCAGTCGGACACCAGCCGTGTATTGCCGGTAACCGCCGAGCGATCGCCGCCGGATTCTCGAATCACCGGCGCGGATTCCCCGGTAATCGCGGCTTCGTTGACCGCCGCGATGCCTTCGATGACTTCGCCGTCACCGGGGATCATTTCCCCGGCAGCGACGCGCACCACGTCGCCTTTGCGCAAGGCGCTGGCGTTGACCACGCTGAAGCTGCCGGTCTCATCACGGCGGCGCGCCTTGAGGCCTTCGCTACCCGCTTTCAGGCTATCGGCCCGAGCCTTGCCGCGCCCTTCGGCCAGAGCTTCTGCGAAGTTGGCAAACAGCACGGTGAACCACAGCCACAGGGCGATCTGCACCGCCACCCCGGTGGAGACCGCAGGATCGGGGATCACACACAAGATAGTGGTGAGGATCGCGGTCAGTTCCACCACCAGCATGACTGGCGAACGGGCCAGTTGCCGTGGGTCGAGTTTGACGAAGGCCTGCACCAGCGCCGGACGCCACAGGGCGGCAAAGCCGGTTTTGACGGGCTCGGCCACAGCCTGGGTTTCAGTCGGCGTTTTCAGTTTGGATACTTGAGTATTCATCATCAGTTCCTCAGAAGCCCAGGCTCAGGTGTTCGGCAATCGGCCCCAGCGCCAGGGTCGGCAGGAAGGTCAGGCCACCCACAATCAAAATGGTCATGGTCAACAGCGTGACGAACAGCGGGCCGTGGGTCGGGAAGCTGTTCAGGCCCAGTGGTGCGCTTTTCTTCATGGCCAGGCTGCCAGCCAGCGCAAGCACCGGCAGGATGTAACCGAAGCGGCCAATGAACATCGCCAGGCTGAGCATCAGGTTGTGGAACACGGTATTGGCACCGAAACCACCGAATGCCGAGCCGTTGTTGGCTGTCGCCGAGGTGTACGCATAGAGCAACTGGCTGAAACCGTGGGGGCCGGGGTTAGTCACGGACGCCAGCGGGCCGGGCAGACTGGCCGCCACGGCACCCAGCACCAGCACGCCCATCGGCATGACCAGCAAGGTCGCGACCAGCAGCTTGACCTCGTTGGCCTGCAGTTTTTTGCCCAGGTATTCCGGCGTCCGACCAATCATCAGCCCGGCGAGGAACACCGCAATCAGCACATTGAGCAACATGCCGTTGAGCCCCACGCCGACGCCGCCGAAGATCACTTCACCGACCATCATGTTGGCCAGCGCCACCATGCCGCTCAACGGATTGAGGCTGTCGTGCATGCCGTTGACCGAGCCATTGGAAGCCGCCGTGGTGGCCGTGGCCCAGAGCACCGTGCCAGCGGTGCCGAAGCGGCTTTCTTGACCTTCCAGTGGCGCCGTCTGTTCGACATTGGCGACGTTGAGGCTCGGGTTGGGCTGATACTCGGCCCACATCGACACAGAGCCGCCTATCAACAGCAACACCAGCATGCAGGCGATGATCGCCCGGCTCTGGCGCATGTCTTTGACGTAGTGGCCGAAAGTGAACACCAGCGCTGCCGGAATCATCAGGATCGACGCCAGCTGAAACAGGTTGCTCCAGGCGGTCGGGTTCTCGAACGGATGCGCGGAGTTGACGCCGAAGAAGCCGCCGCCGTTGGTGCCCAGTTGCTTGATCGCGATCTGGCTGGCGGCCGGGCCCATGGGCAGACTTTGATCCGCGCCTTGCAAGGTCAGCGCGTCAATGTAGTGAGCAAAATTCTGTGGCACGCCCTGCCAGACCAGCAACAAGGCCAGCACGATGCACAGCGGCAGCAGGCCGTACAGGGTGACGCGGGTCAGGTCGGTCCAGAAGTTGCCGAGGTTTTGCGTCGAGCGACGGCTGATGCCGCGACAGAATGCCAGCAACACAGCGATGCCGGTGGCAGCGCTGACGAAGTTCTGCACGGTCAGGCCGACCATCTGACTCAGATAGCTGAGCGAGGCTTCACCGCTGTAGCTCTGCCAGTTGGTGTTGGTCACGAAACTCATGGCGGTATTGAACGCCTGGGACCACTCCATCCCCGGCAACTGTTGCGGGTTGAGCGGCAACGCGCCCTGCCCCAGCAGCATCGCGAACAACAGCACGAAACCCGCAAGATTGAAGGCCAGCAAAGCCCACAAATAAGTCTTCCAGTTCTGCTCGACGCTAGGATCCACGCCCGACAGGCGATAACAGAGGTTCTCTACGGGACGCAGCATCGGGGTCAGCCAGGTGCGCTCACCCTCTACCACCTGATAGTAAAAACGCCCCAGCAATGGCGCAGGCAACAGCACCAATGCCAGAAAGGCCAGAATCAATAGATAGTCATAACTGTGCATGGCTTCAGCTCCGCCCCGCGCGCAACAGCGCGACCAGCAAATAAATGAACAGCCCTGCTGCCAACAACAGCGACACCCCGTCCACAACGCTCATCGAAATTCTCCGTCTCTACGGCGATTGCCGCGTGTAGTTAATTGTCGGGACAGAGGCCGTAAAGGAACGAGAGCGAGGGAGAGGGCGCGGCGTAAAGATGGCGTAAAGAACACTGCTGAAGCGGACTGTAGGAGCTGCCGCAGGCTGCGAATCGCGGTGGGTCAGGTAAACCGCTTTCGCAGCCTTCGGCAGCTCCTACAGGTCAGGTGATTTCACGCCTGAAATCAATCTGCCACCTGTCATTTCTTACAGGTTTCAGAATACGAAGCACGGGTTATCGTAAAGGCGTAGGCAAACGGACAAGGAGTCTGCGATGAATCAACTCAACCAGAAAGTGACCGATGCTGAAGGCGCATGGCAGGAAATGAGCCTTCCAACCGTGCAGTTGACCGCCAAGGAACAGGAAATCCTGCTGTGGGCCGCCAAGGGCAAATCCACTTGGGAAATCTCCCGGATTCAAGGCCGCACCGAATCGGCCGTTAACTTTCATATGTGCAACATCCGTCGCAAGTTCGGCGTCAGCTCACTGAAAGCGGCGCTGGTACTGGCCATTGATCGTGGGCTTATCGGCCTGCACTGAAGCGGTGGTCCGCGCTTGTACCAACCTCGATACATTCCCGACATCGCCCCGACACCCGCCCACGACACCCTTTCGCCGCGCCTCCCGGCGAAGTAGCATGGCGGGCAGCGTTGATCATCAATAGCGGCCAGTGATGGCGGCATCACCAGGCGGCAACCGCATCATGCAGACAAGCTCCGAAACCCCTACTGACAACGCGACGGCAGGTGAACAACGCTGGAACACCCGGGCCTTGATCGTTGACGACGATGTGCCGATCCGCGAGCTGCTGTGTGATTACCTGGCGCGTTTCAATATTCAGTGCCGGGGTGTGACCGACGGCACCGAAATGCGTCAGGCCCTTGAAGAAGAAAACTTCGACGTCATCGTCCTCGACCTGATGCTGCCCGGCGAAGACGGTTTGTCCTTGTGCCGCTGGCTGCGCGGCACCTCGGACATCCCGATCCTGATGCTCACTGCCCGCTGCGAACCCACCGACCGGATCATCGGCCTGGAATTGGGCGCCGACGATTACATGGCCAAGCCGTTCGAACCGCGCGAGCTGGTGGCGCGCATCCAGACCGTGCTGCGCCGGGTACGTGACGACCGCAACGATCAACGCTCCACCGTGCGTTTCGATGCCTGGCGACTGAACAGCGTGCTGCGCCAGCTGATCGCTGCCGACGGGTTGGTAGTGCCGCTGTCCAATGCTGAGTTTCGTTTGTTGCGGGTATTTCTCGAGCGACCGCGCCGGGTCCTGAGCCGCGAACAACTGCTGGACGCCGCCCGTGGCCGTTCTATCGAAGCCTTTGATCGCAGCATTGACCTGCTGGTCTCGCGCCTGCGCCAGAAACTCGGGGATGATCCGAAGAACCCACAGTTGATCAAGACCGTACGCGGCGAGGGTTATCTGTTCGACGCCAGGGACATTGGTTGATCCGTTCCGCCGACACCATGTTCGCCCGGCTGTTCGGGGGAGCGGTGATTGCCATCCTGCTTGCGCATTTGCTGGCTTTCATCTGGTTTGCGCTCTACGGATTTCCGTCTCCCCCTCCTCCTCCGCCCATGCCCGAATCCGCGCAAGCCGCACACAACGGCGAGCGGCCCCATGTCCCGTTCCCCGGCAGAAAACCGCCGCCCTTTGGCGGTCCGGTCGTGCCACTGATCTTTCAGATGATTACCCTGGTGATTGCCGCCTGGTTCGGCGCCAAGGCGCTGAGCAAACCCATGAGTCGCTTGAGTGAAGCCGCCGAACGCTTGAGCGAAAACCTCGACAGCCCGCCCATGGAAGTCAGCGGCCCGCGAGAGGCACGCCAGGCGGCGCAGACCTTCAACCTGATGCAGCAACGCATCCGCGAACAGGTCCAGCAACGCGGCCGCATGCTGGCGGCGGTATCCCATGACCTGCGCACGCCGTTGTCGCGGCTCAAGTTGCGCGTTGAGCAGATCGAGGAACCCAGACTTCACGGGCAGATGAGTCAGGACCTGAACGACATGATCGGCATGCTCGATGCCACCCTGACCTATCTCAACGAGCAGCGCACCAGCGAAATCGTGCAGTTGTTCGACTTGCAGGCGCTGATCGAGTCCCTCACTGAAAACGCTCAGGACAATGGTGACGACGTGCAATGCAGCGGTGAATGTCGACCGCTCAAGACACAGCCCATGGCCTTGCGCTCGTGCATCAACAATCTCATCGACAATGCCCTGCGCTACGCCGGCCAGGCCCGGGTAGAAATCCATGACCAGGCTCAGCGGGTACAAGTGATAGTGGTCGATCATGGTCCTGGCATCAGCGTCGAGCATCATGAAACGGTCTTCGAGCCGTTTTATCGCCTGGAAGGTTCACGCAATCGCAATTCCGGCGGGGTCGGCATGGGCATGACCATCGCCCGTGACGCGGCGCGGCGCATGGGCGGTGACCTGACGCTGGGGCAAACACCTGGCGGCGGCCTGACGGTGACCCTGGATCTGCCGCGCTGATTACGCCCTGCGTGTAGCGGTGCCGATACAAAGCCCACATACCCTCGACAACCGCTGCCTCGAAGCTTGATAAGCCGGTGCACCGCCACCGGCTCAATCAACCTGAGGGAGTCAGCCTGATGATCAGTGGCGTCAGCAGTAACAGCTATTCGAGCTACACCAGCTCCAGTACGACGGCCAGCACGGCGGCGAGCAAAAAATTCCAGGAGCAATTGCTCGCCAAGCTCGATACCGACGGCGACGGCAGTATCAGCAAGGATGAATTGTCGACGGCGGTTTCATCGTCCGAAGGCAAAGACGGTATTACCGTCACCCTGAGCGATGCGTTCGGCGACCTGGACAGCAACGATGACGACAGCCTGGATGCCAGCGAACTGGCTTCCATGCAGATGCCACCGCCACCACCGCGCGATGCAGCACCGGAGACAGATGCCGCCGAAAGCCTGCTCAGCACGCTGGATACCGACGGTGACGGCACTATCAATAGCGATGAGCTGACCGCGGGTCTGAGCAGCGCCGGCAGCACCGCCGACAGCGCCCAGGTGTTCGATGCGCTGGACACTAACGAAGACGGCACCGTAAGCCTGGAAGAGCTGACTGCCAGTCTGCAACCGCCTGCGCCACCGGCCCCGCCAGCAGCGACATCGACCGCCTCTACAGAAGAAGCCAGCGCGCAACTGTTCAGCGCACTGGATGCGGACAGCGATGGCAGCATCAGCGCCAGCGAACTGAGCAGCGCCTTGACTTCTGCCCAGAGCACTGCCTCAAACAGCAGCAACAGTTCAACCAGCAGCAGCGACGACACAACCGCCCAGGCCCTGAGCCGCATGGTTGCCGCGCTGACCGAGCGTTACGACACCGACGGCAGCAAACCGGTCGGCAAGTACCTCAATACTGCGGCTTGAGTCAGACGTTAAACCGCGTAGTCCCATTCGCGGGCAAGCACCGCTCCAACAGGTTCAGACTTCCGTTGGAGCGAGGCTTGCCCGCGATGAACGATGACACGGTGCGCATGCCAGACCGTGGCGCCCTTATCGCGGGCAAGCACCGCTCCCACAGGGGTCTACGATTGTCTGTTGGAGCGTGGCTTGCCCGCGATGAACGATGACGCGGTATGCCTGCCAGACCGTGGCGCCCTTATCGCGGGCAAGCCTCGCTCCAACAGGTTTTGGTGATCCGTAGGAGCGCGCTTGCCCGCGATGAACGATGACGCGGTATGCCTGCCAGACCGTGGCGCCCTTATCGCGGGCAAGCACCGCTCCCACAGGGTCTACGATTGTCTGTTGGAACCGGGCTTGCCCGCGATGAACGATGACGCGGTGTACCTGCCAGACCGCATCGCCCAATTCGCGGGCAAGCCTCGCTCCAACCGGTTTTGGTGATCCGTAGGAGCGCGCTTGCCCGCGATGAACGATGACGCGGTGTACCTGCCGAACCGCAGCGCCCAATTCGCGGGCAAGCCTCGCTCCAACCGGTTTTGGTGATCCGTAGGAGCGCGCTTGCCCGCGATGAACGATGACGCGGTATGCCTGCCAGACCGCGTCGCCCAATTCGCGGGCAAGCCTCGCTCCAACAGGTTTTGGTGATCCGTAGGAGCCGGGCTTGCCCGCGATGAACGATGACGCGGTGTACCTGCCAGACCGCGTCGCCCTTATCGCGGGCAAGCCTCACTCCAACAGGTTTTGGTGATCCGTAGGAGCGCGCTTGCCCGCGATGAACGATGACGCGGTGTACCTGCCAGACCGCGTCGCCCAATTCGCGGGCAAGCCTCGCTCCAACAGGTTTTGGTGATCCGTAGAAGCGGCGGTTGCCCGCGATGAACGATAACGCGGTATGCCTGCCAGATCGCATCGCCCAATTCGCGGGCAAGCCTCGCTCCAACAGGTTTTGGTGATCCGTAGGAGCGCGCTTGCCCGCGATGAACGATGACGCGGTGTACCTGCCAGACCGCGTCGCCCTTATCGCGGGCAAGCACCGCTCCCACAGGGTCTACGATTGTCTGTTGGAACCGGGCTTGCCCGCGATGAACGATGACGCGGTGCGCCCGCCAGACCGCATCGCCAAATTCGCGGGCAAGCACCGCTCCCACAGGTTTTGGTGATCCGTAGGAGCGCGCTTGCCCGCGATGAACGATGACGCGGTGTACCTGCCAGACCGCGTCGCCCTTATCGCGGGCAAGCCTCGCTCCAACAGGTTTTGGTGATCCGTAGGAGCGCGCTTGCCCGCGATGAACGATGATGCGGTCTCTTTGGCCATGGCGAACTTGTTCGCGCCAGCGCGGGTCTGAAAGCTGCCCCTTTTTCGAGTTCCTTCCAATGCATCCCTTCGACCCTGCAACGGTTATCTGGATCGTCGCCGCGCTGGCGATCTGTGGTGTTATTTTCAGGCCTTGGCGGGTGCCTGAGTTTGTCTGGGCGATGGGCGCGGCCGTGTTGCTCACGGGATTGGGTTTTATCCCGTTGCCCAAGGCCCTGGGGGCGGTCGCGGAAGGTGTCGATGTCTATCTGTTTTTGATCGGCATGATGGTGCTCGCCGAACTGGCCCGACAACAGGGGCTGTTCGATTGGCTGGCCATGCTTGCCGCGCGCCATGCCAAGGGTTCGGGGCAGCGTCTGTTCGATCTGGTATTCGTGGTCGGCACCCTGGTCACTGTGTTTCTGTCCAACGACGCCACGGCGGTGGTGCTGACGCCTGCGGTCTACGCTGCTGCCCGCGCCGCCAAAGCCGAGCCGCTGCCCTACCTGTTCATCTGTGCATTTATCGCCAACGCCGCGAGTTTCGTGCTGCCCATTTCCAACCCGGCCAACCTGGTGATTTTCGGCAGCCACATGCCGCCGCTGACCACCTGGCTTTGGCACTTCACCCTGCCGTCGATTGCCGCGATCGGCCTGACTTATCTGGTGCTGCGCTTCGCCCAGCGCGACCACCTGCGCAGGCCGCTGGAAACTGTCATTGCCGTTCAGCCGTTATCCAGAGGTGCAGCGTGGACAGCCATAGGCATCGGTCTGACAGCCTTGGTTCTGCTGGGAGCCTCTGCGCTGGACAGGCAACTGGGTCTGCCGACCTTCTGCGCCGCATTGGCAACGGTGATCCTGATTCACCTCGGGCAACGCCTGAGCCCGCTTGCCGTGCTCAAAGGGGTGTCTTGGGGCGTGTTGCCACTGGTAGCCGGGCTGTTCGTACTGGTGGAGGGCATGGCGCTGACCGGGGTGATTGATCATCTGGCCCACGCCCTGAAATCCCTGGCGGATCATTCCAGCCTGCAAGCCGCCTGGGCTGGCGGGCTGATCGTCGCGGTGGCCAGTAATCTGCTTAACAATCTGCCGGTGGGTTTGATGGCCGGTTCGGTGGGGCATATCGCACAATTGCCCGTCGAAACCACCAGCGCCTTGGTGATCGGCGTAGACCTTGGCCCCAATCTCTCGATTACTGGCTCGCTGGCCACATTGCTGTGGCTGATCGCTGTGCGCCGAGAGGGTCAGAATGTCACTGCGCTGGGGTTCATGCGCCTGGGAATTCTGGTCATGCCACCCGCGCTGATAGCTGCGCTGGCGGCACTTTCGCTGACCCATCTATAGGCCAGGCATCACTGCGCATCAGGGGCCAGCGACTCGACACCCATTTCATCCCAGACTTCCTCTGCCAGATGAAACGTCGCGTTGGCTGCCGGGATGCCGCAGTAGATAGCGCTCTGCATCAGCACTTCCTTGATCTCCTCGCGGGTCACGCCGTTGTTTTTCGCGGCTTTGAGGTGCAGACGCAGTTCGCCTTCGCGATTCATACCGATCAGCATGGCGATGGTCACCAGGCTGCGGGTATGGCGCGGCAGGCCGGGGCGAGTCCAGATATCGCCCCAGGCATGCCGGGTGATCATCTCCTGAAACTCTTCGTTGAACGGCGTGAGCTTTTTCAGGCTGTTGTCCACGTGGGCATCGCCCAGGACGGCACGGCGAACTTGCATACCGGCTTCGTAGCGTTGTTTTTCGTCCATCAGAAAATTCCCTATGCAGTTTTCAGACTGGCTTGGAGAAAGGTCACCACACGCTCACCGAACGCCGCGCCCGCTTCGATACTGGCCAGGTGTGCGCCCTGGAATTCGGCATATTCGGCGCCGGCAACATGCTCGGCGATGAAACGGCCGTCGGCTGGCGGACACACCGCATCTCCGGTCCCACTCACCACCAGCAGCGGCAATCTGATCGAGCTGATCTGCTCACGAAAATCTGCATCCCGCACCGCCGCACAGTTGGCCGCATAACCCTGAGGTGAAGTCTGCGCCAGCATGTCCACCACCGGCTGCACCTGCTCAGGATGGGCTTGGGCAAAGGCTGGGGTGAACCAGCGGGCAATGGATGCTTCCCGCAGCGCATGCATCGCGGCCTTGCCATCACGCAGGACCATTTCGATACGCGGATTCCATATGTCAAGGGTGCCAATCTTCGCGGCGGTACAACACAGCACCACGCCATGGAGTCGCTCAGGTGCATTGATCGCCAGCCACTGCCCGATCAAGCCGCCCATGGACAGGCCGCAGAACAGAACCTTCGGCAGTGTTAACGCATCGAGCAATGCCAGCACGTCCCGTCCGTTCTGCTCGATGCTGTAGATCCCCTCAGTGACCAGCGACTGACCATGTCCGCGGGTATCGTAGCGCAGCACCTGAAAATGTCGGGTAAAGGCAGGCAGCTGCGAATCCCACATGTGCAGGTCGGTGCCTAGCGAGTTGGACAACAGCAGAACCGGCGCGTCTTCAGGACCGTCAAGTTGGTAGTGCAACGGGCCGTCAGGCAGTTGAATGAAAGGCATTTTGGCTCCTGTTTAAAAAATTGGAATTCGATTCCGTTGGAGCGAGGCTTGCCCGCGAATTGGGCAACTCGGTTATTCAGACGTACCGAGTCACCCTTCTTCGCGGGCAAGCCTCGCTCCAACACCTGAAGCGGAAAATTTCTCATGCTCCGCCACCGCTCTCTCCACCCACTCCCGGGCCAGGCCCAGATAATTGGTCGGCTCGAGCAACTGGTCGAGTTCCTGAGGCGAAAGCTCGGCGCTGATTTGCGGTTCGGCACCGAGCACTTCACGAAGATGAACACCCTGCTGGACGGCGCGGCGGCAGCATTGCTCGATCAAGTGGTGGGCCGTGTCCCGGCCGAGACGCCGGGCCAGGGCGATGCTGACTGCTTCGGCCAGCACCAGGCCGTTGGTGGCATCAAGATTGCTGCGCATGCGCTGGGCGTCGACTTCAAGCTCAGGAACAATCTGCAAAGCTTGCTGCAACGAGCCAGAAATCAGGCAGCACAGCTCAGGCAAGGTTTCCCATTCGGCATGCCAGAGACCCAGGCTGCGTTCGTGTTCCTGAGGCATGGCGGCGAACATGGTTGCCACCAGGCCTGGCGCGCGCACAGCGGCACTGATCATCACCGCCGCGCCGACCGGGTTGCGCTTGTGGGGCATGGTCGAGGAACCGCCCTTGCCCGCCGCGGCTGGCTCGAACACTTCGCCGACTTCGGTCTGCATCAACAGACTGATGTCGCGGCCCACTTTGCCGAGGCTGCCGGCGATCATCCCCAGCAGGCTGGCGAACTCCACCAGCCGATCGCGTTGAGTGTGCCAGGGCTGCTCGGGCAGATGCAGTTGCAGCTCCCGGGACAATGCTTCGGACACCGGTAATGCCTGCTCAGCCAACGCCGCCAGGGTGCCGGATGCGCCGCCGAACTGCAGGCTCAGCAACCGAGGTTTGATCTCTGCCAGACGCTGCCGATGCCGGGTGACCGCACCCAGCCAGCCGGCGATCTTCATCCCCAAAGTCACTGGCGTCGCCTGCTGCAGCCAAGTGCGTCCAGCCAGCGGCGTGGCGGCGTAGCGAAGGGCCTGGCGGGCGAGTGAGTCCGCCAGTTGTGCCAGGTCGCTCTCGATCATGGTCAAGGCATCACGCAGTTGCAGCACCAGACCGGTGTCCATCACGTCCTGGCTGGTGGCCCCCATGTGCACATAGCGTTCGGCGGCCGGATCATCGGCCGCGATCTTCTTGCCCAGGGCCTTGACCAGCGGGATTGCCGAATTACCCGCATTGCCGATGGCCACCGCCAGCTCGGTAAAATCGAACAGCTCGGCGCGACAGCTGGCCTCAATAGCACCGACCACCTCAGCCGGAATCAAACCGGTACTGGCCTGAGCCCGGGCAAGGGCCGCTTCGAAGTCGAGCATGCCTTGCACTCGACCGTGGTCGGAGAAGATTGCGCTCATGGCCGACTGACTGAAGTAAGCGTCGAATAGCTGCTGGCTCGAACGATTCAAATTGCTGCTCCCGAAATGGTCATGTGGCATCCGAATGGCTGACCCAGCCTTTGATCAACACGGCAATTGCCGCCAATGCCGCCGGTACGACAAGCGCGGTCAGGACCTGCTCGAAATTCCAGCCCAGCCCCAGTAGCGTCGCGCCAGCCCAGGCACCCAGAATCGCGCCGAAACGACCGATGCCGAGCATCCACGAAACCCCCGTGGCACGGCCTTGGGTCGGGTAGAAACGCGCCGCCAGTGATGGCATGGCCGATTGCGCGCCGTTGATGCACATACCGGCCAGCAGTACCAAAGTCGCCAGCACTGTCACGTTACCCAGACTCTGCCCCACCAGCCAGGCGAAAATCCCGGCCAGGAAGTATGCACAGCCGATCACTTTGTGTGGGTTGAACTTGTCCATCGCCCAGCCGACACCCACGGCGCTCAGCACCCCGCCGAATTGAAACAGAGCACCGATGAACGCCGATTGTTCCATGCTGGCGCCGCTGTCACGCATCAAGGTCGGCAACCAGCTGGTCAGCAGATAAACGATCACCAGGCCCATGAAATAGGTCAGCCACAGCAGCAAGGTCCCGGCGCTGTAAGTGCCGGAAAACACCACTTTGAGCACGTTGCGGCTGCTCACGGTTTTTTGCTCTGGGACGCTGAAGTCTTTGGCGGCATTGACTTCCAGACGTGAGATAGGCGCCAGCACCTTGCGAATCCGGTCCACGCCGAGATTACGCACGACCAGAAAACGCGCCGACTCGGGCAGCCAGATCATCAGGACCACGGTCAGGATCAGCGGCAATATCCCGCCGAGCATTAACAAGCTGTGCCAGCCCATGGCCGGGATCAGCTTGGCGGAAACGAAACCACCGCAGGCCATGCCCAGGTTGAAGCCGCAAAACATACTGGTCACCAGCAAGGACTTGAGGCGTTCCGGGGTGTATTCCGACAGCAGTGTTGTGGCATTGGGCATCGCCGCCCCAAGTCCCAGGCCAGTCAGCAGCCGCAAGATCAGAAGTTGGTCGATGTTGCTGCTGAACGCCGACAGCAAGCTGAACAGCCCGAACAGAAAGACCGCGGCAACCAGCACCACCTTGCGCCCGAACCGGTCAGCCAGTGGCCCAGAACCCAGGGCGCCAAAGACCATACCGATCAGCGCGGCGCTCATCACAGGGCCGAGGCTGGCGCGAGGGATGCCCCAGTCGACACTCAAGGCCGGGGCAATGAAGCCCATGGCCGCAGTGTCCAGGCCGTCCAGAAACACAATCAGAAAACACAGAATGACCACTCGCCACTGATAACGTGACAAGGGTTGAGCATTGATAAAAGCCTGCACATCCAGTGTGCCGGCCTCGGGCACGCGAGCCGAGAGCGTCATGGGGTTTCCTTGTTATTGTTTTTTTGGGGGTCGCTATTTTTCTGAATCCAAATGCTTTTTTTACTGTAGGAGCGAGCTTGCTCGCGATAGCGATTTATCAGTCACCAGATATGTTGAATGGGCTGACGCTATCGCGAGCAAGCTCGCTCCTACAGGTCTGCGTGTATCCGCAAATCAAAAATCAAAAAAGACTGTCTCACCCTCGCCCTGTACGCGGATATCAAAGCGATAGGCCAACTTGCCGTCGACACTGCAACGTTTGGCGACCAGGGTTTCCCGGCGAACTGGCTGTTCAATCAGATTGAGCACCGGATCCTGGGCATTGGCCTGCGCCTCGTCGTCGAAATACAGACGAGTCTGCAAGTGGATATTGATGCCCCGGGCGAACAGCGAAACGTTGATATGCGCAGCCATGGGTACGCCCGCCGCGTTGTGCACGGTCCCAGGCTTGATGGTGTTCAACAGCCACTGGCCGTCTTCGCCAGTGGCTGTGCGACCAAAACCGTTGAATAGCTTTTGCGGGTCGTAGATCGGGTCGTAAACCCCTTCATGATCGGCTTGCCAGAATTCCAGAAACGCGTCGCGAATCAAATGGCCGTTGCCGTCATAGACGTTACCCAGCAGCACGATATGTTCGCCCGGCGCATTGGCCATGACCATTTCGTGGGTAATTTCCAGATCACGGGGCGGATTGCCCGCAGCTTCCAGCGCCAGGCCGATGTGTACGTAAGGGCCAGCGGTTTGCGAAGGGGTTTCGGGCAGCAATTGAACAGGCATGTTCGCGGCTCCTCTCGTTGTTATTTTGGAATCAGCGGTTTTCGAAGTGCGTGGCACGTTGACCGCGCAGCACGATGTCAAAGCGATACGCCAGGCAATCCATAGGATTGGCCATGCCCATGTCGAGCTTCGCGATCAGGCTCTGCACGGCGTCCGGGTTGGCGATGGATTTGACGATCGGACACAGCGGGATCAACGGATCGCCTTCGAAATACAGCTGCGTGATCAGGCGTGTGGCAATCGACGGGCCACTTACCGAGACGTGGATGTGCGCCGGACGCCAGTCGTTGGGGCCGTTGCGCCACGGGTAAGGGCCAGGCTTGACGGTGCGGAAACTGTAATTGCCGTCGCGATCGGTCAAGGCCCGGCCAACGCCGCCGAAGTTTGGATCGATGGGCGCCAGATAGGCATCGCGCTTGTGGCGATAGCGCCCGCCAGCGTTGGCTTGCCAGATCTCGACCAGCGTATGCGGGATCGGCTTGCCGTATTGGTCGCAGACCCGGCCGGCGACAATGATGCGCTCGCCAATGGGCAAGCCGCCGTTGTTGAAATTCAGCAGCAGGTCGTTGTCATGCTCGCCGAATTTGAGATGAGAGAAGTCAGGGCCAGTGGCCTCGGAGGCTGATTGCGGGATGCTGACCAGCGCCTGACGCGGTGAGCGCAGAATCGAGGTCTTGTAATCGGGGGTCAGGGCTTTGGGGTGCCAGTTTCGGTCACGGATGACGAAACGGCTGCTGTTCACATCAGGCATGTGATTCTCCGCAGGCTTTTATTATTAGGAGTGTTTCCTATCGTATGTCGCGCAGTCTCCCTCGCCTCAGCCAAAACCTGAAATGAATAAACAAACATCATCCATATCCAAATGGTTATGGATGTTCAACATGCCCGTAAGCCTCACCCACCTCCCGCAGAACGTCGACACACCATTGCGCCGCTCTGGACAGCGGCAGCGCCGGATTGCTGCAGATACCCACCGAACCACCCGGCTCGCGTATCCCCAGCTCCAGTTCCCGCAGTTCGCCGCTATGCAGGTCCTGCTGGACCGCGTCGAATGGCGCAATCCAGATGGCATCGCTGCACTGCACATAACGGCGGCTGAGGGTAAGCGACAGGGTTTCCAGACGTTGCCGTGGCGGGCTGATGCCACATTGCACGAACAGGCTGTCGGCAAACTTGCGAATGGTAGTCCCGGCCAATGGCAGGACCATGGGGTAGTTCTCCAGGCTTTCGCGCTGCAACTTCACTCGCAGCAGCGGATGGTCACGGCGCACGACCAGGGTCATGGATTCGCTGTACAGGTGCTCGAAGGTCAGGCCCTGAATCTGCGGGCTGTCGGTCATGCGCCCGACCACCAGATCCAGTTCGCCGACCCGCAATTGCGAGAGCAGATAAGCGCTGGGGCCGGTCGCAACGCTGACGATCAACGCCGGATGACGCTCATGCAGACGCCGCACCACTTCCGGCACCAGCAGGCTTTCCACCGTCGACAACACGCCGAGCCTGGCGGTCACCGGCTCATGCTCGCCGGAACGCAGGCTGTTCACTCCTTCACGCAAAGACTGCACGCTGGGCCCCGCGAAGCGCAGAAATGCCACACCTGCCTCGGTCAGCGCCGCGCCACTTTTACTGCGCAGGAACAACTGGGTTTCCAGCAGGGTTTCCAGTTCCTTGAGAGTCTTGGACAAGGCTGGCTGACTGATTGCCAACTGATCCGAGGCACGGGCCAGACTGCCTTGGCGCGCGACTTCGAGGAAACACACCAGGTGGCGGAATTTGATTCGGGTGTCGATGTTCAATGGGTGGTTGCCTTGCTGAAAGGAGCAGTGAGCCAGCATAAAGCAGGTAAGCCGAGTGAGCACTTGTGGGAGCGAGCTTGCTCGCGAAGCGGCCGGTACATCCGCAGTAATTCAGAGCCTGAAAGATTGTATTCGCGAGCAAGCTCGCTCCCACGGGTTAGGCGTGCATTTGCACTCTCACCGCGCCCCCCGAAACTGCCGGGGCGACTGTCCAGTGCAGCGCTTGAAGAACCGGGAAAAATACGCCGGCTCCGAAAACCCCAGCCGATCCGACACCTGATTAATGGTCAGGGTCGTATAGACCAGGTCCCGCTTGGCTTCCAGCAGCAGACGCTGGTTAATGATCTGCAACGCCGACTGATCAGAAAGCCGTCGACACAGGCTGTTCAGATGCGCAGCACTGAGGCTCAGTTGAGCCGCGTACTGCTCGATGGACCAATGCTCACGAAAATGTGCGCCCACCAGCCGTGTGAATGCCTGCAAGTGTTCACGACCCCGCTCCTGCACCGCAACTTCGGCACCCGAGAGCGCAATGCTGCGGCGGCTCAGCCAGATCGACAGCATGCTGACCAGCGCGTGCAGCATCGCATCCCTGCCGGGTTTGTGCTGTGTGTATTCCTCGCTGAGGGCGGCAAACAGCGGGTCCAGCTGCTTGCGCTGTTCGTCATCCACAGCATGGCAATGGGCAACGCTCATGGCCGGGGTCGCAAGCACTGCGCTCAACCGATCCGCCAAGGGTTGCGCCAGGCTGAGGATGTAACCCTGAATAGCAGGCGAAAAAATGAAGCGGTGAACGCTGAGTGCCGGGATGACTTGCAATACCGAGGATTGCACCTGTTGCGTGGCACCCTCCACATGCAGAGTCGCCTGCCCGGACTGCACGTAGAGCAACTGCACCAGATCGCTGTGGGAGTGGGTCTGAATTTCCCAGCCATGCAATTGGCTGCGCTCCGGAATCGACTCGCAGTGCAGCAGATCCGGCGTCGGCCACAACGTGGTTTCACCGTACAGCTTGAATACCGGCACTGATTCGCCGGTCATGCCCCGCCCTCGCCCATCCATGAAAGCCCATCCATGAAAAATCCAGAAGAAGCAGCCGATAATCTCTTCTTCTTGAGACATAGGCCACTAAAAATACAGAACAGATAAAAACAACAATCCAAAAAGGCTGCACCCATGAAAACCAAGATTGCCATTATTGGCTGCGGGCCGTCCGGTCTGTTGCTCGGCCAATTGCTCCAGCGCGCCGGTATCGACAACGTCATCGTCGAACGCAAAAACCCTGAACACATTCTTTCCCGAATCCGCGCTGGCGTGCTGGAACAAGGCACAGTCGACTTGCTGCGCGAAGCAGGAGTCAGCGACCGCATGGACAGCGAAGGCCTGATTCACGACGGTTTCGAACTGGCTTTCGACGGGCGCACCGAACGCATTGATCTGGCCGGGTTGACCGACGGCAAGCGCGTCACGGTCTACGGCCAGACGGAGGTCACCCGCGACCTGTTGCAGGCTCGGGAAGAAGCTGGCGCAAAGAGTTTTTTCAACGCCTGCAACGTCCAGCCCCACGACCTGAAAAGCACCGCCCCCTACCTGACCTTCGAGCATGAAGGGCAAAGCATCCGCCTGGACTGCGATTACATTGCCGGTTGCGACGGCTTCCATGGCGTATCCCGCCAGTCGATTCCGGCCGAAGCCATAAAGACATTCGAACGGGTGTATCCCTTCGGTTGGCTCGGGGTACTGGCAGATACCCCGCCCGTCAACGAAGAGCTGATCTACGCCCGACATGAGCGCGGTTTTGCGTTATGCAGCATGCGCTCGGCGACCCGTACCCGTTACTACGTGCAGGTCGATGCAGCGGAAAAGGTCGAAGACTGGTCGGACGAGCGCTTCTGGGATGAGCTCAAGCAGCGCCTGCCCGCCCCGGTTGCGGAACGTCTGATCACCGGGCCGTCGATTGAAAAAAGCATCGCTGCACTGCGCAGTTTCGTGGTTGAACCCATGCAATACGGGCGTTTGTTCCTGCTCGGCGATGCAGCGCACATCGTCCCGCCCACCGGGGCCAAAGGCTTGAATCTGGCAGCGAGCGACGTCAACACGCTGTATCGCATCCTGCTCAAGGTTTACCACGAGGGTCGCAGTGAAATGACTGAACGCTATTCAGCGATCTGCCTGCGCCGGGTCTGGAAGGCCGAACGGTTCTCCTGGTGGATGACGTCGATGCTGCATCGCTTTGGCGACAGCGATCCGTTCAGCGAGCGGCTGCAACAGACTGAACTGGATTACTTTGTGAGTTCCGAGGCAGGACGCCGCACCATTGCGGAGAATTACGTCGGGTTACCTTTTGAGGGTATCGAAGAGTGATATCAATGCAGCATCACCGATACAAGGTCCTGCACCGCAAAGCGACTGAAAATCAAGGGAAATTCCGTGTTTTTGTCGCTGTTCATTTCCTGATCATTGGCCCAAAAGCGCAGCCCATAAGGCGTTCCTGAAGTTATCCACAGACATACCCCCACTTTCCGTGGACAACTTTTGTTTAAAGCCTCGCCCTCCTTCCGTTGGAGCGAGGCTTGCCCGCGAAGAAAGATAACGGGGTTTACCTGACAGACCGAGTCGCTCCATTCGCGGGCAAGCCTCGCTTCAACAGTGTCACCGAGCCAGCTTATACCGCAACCACACCCCGCCACCTTCCTGAACCTCGGCCGAGGTCAGTTTCAGATAAGCCGGCTGCCTCCAGGCCTGGGCAGACACTTCAAACGAAGCAGGATGCTCGCCCCGACCATCGACCAAGGGCAGCAGCAACACGCTGACTTCGTCCACCAGCCCCGCGTTGAGGAATGACCCGCTGACATGCGGGCCGCCTTCGACGATCAGGCGTTTACGACCCAGCTCGCTGGCCAGGACCTCGACGACCTGAGCCAGATCAATCTCGGTCTTGCCACCAAAAATGTAGGACACCTTGATCGATTGCAGATACGCCAGGTAATCGTCTTCCACCGCTTCGCTGACCACCTCGACCACATGGGAACCCAGCGCCTGATTGCTTTTCCAGGCGACTTTGCCGTGAGGGTCGATGGAGATGGCGTAGCTGTCGGCGTTGCGATCAGCAAAATGATGAGTGCGCGGCAGCGGCGCCTTGGCCAGCCCGCGCGGATAATCGTCGCCGTGGGCGATTTCCTGCATGGTCACGCGGCCGCAAATCCATGCATCGAAGTTGAAGGTTTTGGCCAGCTCTTCGTAAAGCTCGCCCGCCGCGTTTTTGAAGGGGCGCTCCCAGCCATCGGTCAGGGCATGACCATCAAGGGACGACATCATGTGGCAGATGACATAAGGCTTCATGCAGGGCTCCGGATCGGTTCACGTTGTAGTTACCGACCCGCTGCGCTTGCTGATAGTTCGATTTTTGACGGCCGCTGCTTTGAACTTCCCCACTCATCCGTGGGAGCGAGCTTGCTCGCGAAGAGGCAGGTACATCCATCACATCTCGCTGCTTCATACACTGCATTCGCGAGCAAGCTCGCTCCCACGGATCGGTACCCACATCGGTCAAACCTTGAACTTACCCACCATGGTCTGCAAATGCACACCCAGTCGAGCCAGTTCGACGCTCGACGCGGCGGTTTCGTCGCTGGCGGCGGAAGTCTGTTCGGAGATATCGCGCACATTGAGCACGCTCCGGTTGATCTCTTCAGCTACGGCACTCTGCTGCTCGGCAGCGGCGGCAATCTGGTGGTTCATCGACTCGATCGACGCTACTGAACGGGTGATGCTTTCCAGCGACGAACCGGCCCGACGGGTCAGCTCCACGCTGCTGTCGGTCAGGGTCCGGCTGTTCTCCAGAATGGTCGCTACCCGCTTGGTGCCAGTCTGCAAGCCGCTGATCAGTTCTTCGATTTCCTCGGTGGAGGTCTGGGTACGCAACGCCAGGCTGCGGACTTCATCGGCGACCACCGCAAATCCACGTCCGGCCTCACCGGCGCGGGCGGCTTCAATGGCGGCGTTCAGGGCCAGCAGGTTGGTTTGCTGCGCGACGGCCTTGATCACGTCCAGTACGCTGCCAATCTTGTCGCTTTCGGTTTGCAGATCGCTCATGGCCTCGGTGGAGTGACCGACTTCATCAGCCAGACGGGCAATCTGCTGCATCGCCTGGGTCACCACCTCATCACCCTGCTTCGCTTCCCGGCTGGCATTGACTGCCGCATCGGACGCCTCTTCAGCATTGCGCGCCACTTCCTGAACCGTAGCGGTCATTTCATTCATCGCGGTGGCTACCTGATCAGTCTCGACCTTCTGGCTGTTGACCCCGGCGCTGGTCTGCTCGGTCACTGCCGACAATTGCTCGGCGGCACTGGCAATCTGCACCACACCATCACGGATACCACCGATCAACTCGCGAAGGTTGATCGTCATGCGCTGCATGCTGGTCTGCAACTGGCCCAACTCGTCGCGGCGAGTGACCACCATATCGTGGCTGAGGTCGCCAGCGGCAACGTGTTCCGCATTGCGCAGGGTTTGCATCAATGGCGTGACGATCAGACGGGTGATGACCCAGGCGGCCAGGAAGCCGAACAGCAGCGCGGCAATGGTTGCGCTGCCCAGCAACAGATCGGCCTGATGAACATCCTTGGTCCGCTGGGCAATCTGGTTGACCGTTATTTGTTTACTGGCAGCCAGCAATCGGGTGACGTCATCGGCTAGCGCCAACTCCGCCTGCCGGGCCTTGGCCAGACTGTCGCTGAACTGACCGAGCGTGGCACGGAAAGCGACCAGCGACTGATCGATGCCCTGAATGGATTGAGGCGAAACCTGATTGAGGTTCTTCAGGTGATCGCGGGCTGCATCAATGGCCGCCAGCGCAGGCGACAGGTACTCAGCCTTGGCGCTGTAGGTGTAAGTCTGAGCCTGAGACCGCGCCTGCTGAATGAGACGTTGCTGCGCGGTCATGGCGCGAGCCTGAGGGTCGCCCTCGCCAGCCTGATCCTGGATTTTTTCAAGTTCGGAGACCATGGTCTCGACCTGTGTCGCAATCGAAGCCCGCGCCGACTCACGGCTCTGGGTGGCCTGGACGAACTCGTTGAAATGGGTTTTGTAGATGGTCACGGCACCACTTACGTCGCCAATCAGACTCAGGCTAGCGCCGGTGGTAAACAGTGCCTTCATCTTTTGGGTCTGGGCTTCCAGCTTGCCCAGATTGCTGGTTACCGCAGCGGCATGTTCGGCATCAGGGGTGAGCATGTAACTCAAACGGGATATGCGCAGATCACGGGCCTGCTCGTTGAGCAGCGAAATTTCCGCCACCTTGTCGCCCCGCTCGGCCAGTGACTGCAACCCGGACCAGCCGGTGAAGGCGATCAGACAGGTCAATATCAGTACCAGGGCAAAACCCAGTGACAGTTTGGCTTTGACACTGATATTCGCCAGTGCCTTGTTAACCGTTGTGAGCATAGAAAAACCGTCCAGAAATAATTCAAGTGTGTGTGAGGGCGGCCTTGCTCTCGTGTCAGCTCATCCGTTTTCGCGACATCAAAATGACATCACCGGATTTCAATTGGTTCACATACACAAAAATCCAACGGCGAAAGAAAACATGCGGTTGCGGGCAGAACGGGCTAAACAGCCCGATTTGCGGGGGTGGCGGGGGCAAAAGTGTGGTGATCGCAATTCGTTGCAGAACGTTTCCTGAAGACGTTCAGAACGCTGTCAGGATGCCGCAGCGATCCGGGCATGCAGGTCCAGCGTCGTACCGATCAAGCGGGCGAAGATTTCCAGAGTCTGGATCAGATCAGGGTCGTCCAGCTTGGCAGGCAATGGATCGAGCCCGCACAGCGTGCCGAAAACGGATCCGTCACACAGCACGATCGGCAGCGACAGGTAACTTTCAAAACCATACAGCTTGGGTAACGGATGATCCTTGAACCGTGGGTCATCGCTGACGCTGGAAATCACGATGGCCGAATGCTCCTGGCGCACCTGGTTGCAGATGGTCAATTCAACCGCTAACTCATCACCAGGGCCGACACCAAAATGAATCTCATCGTCGACCGCACAAGCAACCCAGCGCTGATCCGTCACCTTGGCAATCGCCGCGAAACGCAGACGGGTCAACCGGGTCATCAGCTGCAAGATATGAGAGGTCGTCTCGACCTCGGCGATAGCCGCGCTTTCCGCAGCACTCAATTGGATTGACATAAATTCACTTACCGCCGAAATGGGCTACTGCTGGAAAATTTTGCGGACCCTGTCACAAAGCGTGGGGAGCAGCACGCATCCTACGCTGATCCTCTTCAGCCACTCAACTGCCGTCCGCCGCCTCCGTTCGAGTGCATTTCGTACATGACGAAGACCGATACTCAAAACATATCCAATTGACACTTTCTATATATTTTTAATTCCCAGCATCAAGCATTAGCCTCTGCGAACCGCTTCATCTGCTGCCAGGTGGAGACGGCCAATAATTCTAAAAACAGCTGATGCAGCACATGGGAATAACAATGAACACATCCCCCAAGGCTTCAGGTTTTGGTTTCGCCCTGCTCGGATTAACCCTGGCTATGCCGTCCATCGCGGAGGCTGACTTCTTTGAAGACAGCAAGGCTGAACTGGAACTGCGCAACTACTACTTCAACAGCGACTTCCGCCAAGACAACGCAAGCCAGTCCAAGGGTGACGAATGGGCGCAAGGCCTGATCCTCAATTATCAATCCGGTTTCACCGACGGCCCGGTGGGCTTTGGCGTCGACGCGCTTGGCTTGTTCGGCCTCAAGCTGGATTCTGGCCCTGACCGGCAAAACTCCGGGCTGCTGCCAGTAGGCGACGACAAGGCGCCTGATGATTACAGCCGCCTGGGCGCCACGGCCAAGGCGCGAATCTCCAAAAGTGTCCTCAAGGTCGGCACCCTGATCCCGAAACTGCCCACTGTGCTGCCCAGTGATGGTCGTCTGCTGCCCCAGACATTCAGAGGCACGCAGCTGACTTCAACCGATATCGACAACATGACGCTCAATGCCGGGCGGCTGACCAGCAACACCTTGCGCAACGTCAGCGGCCACGACGATATCGAAGTGGCTGGCAAAGGCATCAGAGGTGGCAGCCCAAGCGATCAGTTCGACTTCGCCAGCGCCAGCTACAACTGGAGCAAAAACTTCGTCACCAGCTATCACTACGGCGGTCTGGAGAAAAACTACAAACAGCACATCGTCAATCTGGTGCACACCTTGCCAATCGGTCAGGGCCAGTCGATCAAGACGGACCTGCGCTACGCCGACTCCAGCAAGGACGGTAATACCAACGTCGATAACCAGGCTCTGGGTGCGCGCTTGACCTATCGCATTGGTGGTCATTCATTCGGCGCCGCCTGGCAGAGCATGAAAGGCGAAACCGGCTTTCCGCACCTGGATGGCACCGATTCGTTCCTGGTCAACTACGTGATGATTTCCGCTGACTTTGCCAGCCCCGAAGAAAAATCCTGGCAGGCGCGTTACGACTTCGACTTCGCCACCGTCGGGATTCCCGGCCTGACGTTCATGACCCGCTACCTCAAGGGTGACAACTTCCAGCGCAGCCCAGGCGTAGAAGGCACCGAGTGGGAACGCAACACCGACATCCGCTATACGTTCCAGAGCCAGGCGCTGAAGAACCTGGATGTGGCGTGGCGCAATGGCAGCTATCGGAGTAACGGCAGTGGCAACGACATCGACCAGAACCGCCTGATCGTCAGCTACACCCTGCCCCTGCTTTAACCAGCCATTTCTATTACAAGCAGTCTGAATAACTTCCCGCTTGAAATCGGGAATGGAGCCCTGAATGAACCTGAAGAACAATCTACTGTACCTGGCCGTGGCCTGCGCCCTGAGCAGCAGCTTTGCGGCAGTAGCCGCCAACACCGCCGACGCCCCCTGCGCGACCACCGAGCAATGCGCCGCCCAAGCCGCAAAGATCGGTGCGACGGTCGATAAGTCGAAAAGCAAAGTCGACAAGACCGAAAGCCAGTTTTCCTGGCTGAACCGGATCAACAAAGCGTCCATCGTCATGCTCACCGAAGAAGGCATCGTCAAACCGGAAATGGGCAGCAAGATCGCTGGCGGCGTGCGCTTTGCCATTGACCAGGCCGACAAACCGGACGGCAAGAAGCCTAGCGATGTGCTGCAGCTGGAGCAGATCATGACCGACAAGATCGGTCCGGAAGCCTCGTTGATCCACTCCGGCCGCAGCCGCCAGGACATGCTCGCGACGTACCGCCTGGCACGCCTGCGCTCACAGGTGCTGGCCTATGCCGAGGCGCTGAACTCGACCCGCCAACGGGTGCTTGATCTCGCCGCGAAAAACGTCGACACACTGGTACCTGCCTATACCAATGGCGTGCAGGCCATGCCGATCAGCTATGCGCATTACCTGCTGGCGTTTGAAGCCGCGTTCGACCGTGACGGCCAGCGCATCCGCGAACTGTACAGCCGCCTCAACCTGAGCCCGATGGGCACGGCGGTGTTGGCCAACTCGGCTTATCCGTTGAACCGCGAACGGCTTGCCAGCCTGTTGGGCTTTGACGGAGTACGGGAAAACTCGCTGGATTCGAGCCAGATTTCCACCTATGACATCCCCATCGAAGCGGCCAATATCGCCTCGTCGTCAGCCATTCGGGTCGGTGCGCTGATCGGCGATATCCACACTCAATATCATCAGATTCGCCCGTGGCTGTTGCTGGACGAAGGCTCGACTTACACCAGCAGTGCCATGCCGCAAAAACGTAATCCGGGCCTGCTGATGCGCGCCCGGGAAGCCTCCTCGGATGTGGTCGGTCTCGCCCAGGCAGTGACTCTGCGGGCGCATAACGTCACTACCGGCATGACCGACTACAAGTTCGCCTTCGACTCCTTGGGGCTGTTCGCCTCCACCGGCGAGATGTTTAGCGGCATGAACAGCGTACTGGACGCTCTGCAGGTCAACCCGCAACGGGCGCTTGAGGAGCTTGAGTCGGAATGGACCACCTCGATGGAGCTTGCTGACACCCTGGAGCGCCAGCACAAGGTGCCGTTCCGCATTGGCCACAGCTTCGCCTCGTTGATCGTTACCGAAGCGCGGGACAACGGCACCACACCCAAGACCTTCCCCTATGCCGACGCACAAAAGCTGTACGCCAAGGCAGCGGACAAATACAAATGGACGCCGAACACGCTGCCTCTGGACGAAGCAGCCTTCCGGGCGACGCTGTCACCGCAAAACATGGTCAAGACCCGCAAAGGCACCGGCGGCCCGCAACCTGAGGAAGTCCAGCGCATGCTCGGCGAAGCACGTAAGGCCCTGGATGCCGACCAGAGCTGGCTGCGCGAACGTCGCCAGAAACTGACCAGTGCCGAAGGCGAACTGGACAAGGCGTTCGAGAAGCTGCTGAACGCCAAGGGCTGAGTTTTTGCGTCTGAACCGTCGCCCTCACGAGCACCTGTAGGAGCTGCCGAAGGCTGCGAATCGCGATGTGTCAGGTATATCGCATTCGTCGCCGTCGTAACCTCCGACAACTCCTACAGGAAATGCTTAGCCGGACACTACCGCGCCAATTGCTGGCGCAGCACCACCCGATCAACCGCCCCATGCCAGCGACAGATGGCGATGCAGGCCACGCAGTTGCCCAGCACATTGGTCAACGAACGACACTTCATCAGCCGCTCAACCCCCAATAGCAGGCCAACACCTTCCAACGGTATGGCTTGCAGGACGGTCAACGTGGCAATCAGGGTAAAGAATGCTGAACCGGCGACGCTGGTTGAACCCAGCGAAGTCAGCATGCAGATCAACAACACGCTCGCCAATTGCAACCCGGTCAGATCCACACCGGACATATGCGCCATGAACATGATGGCCGTGGTCAGATAAATACTGGAGCCGCTCAAGTTGAATGTGTAACCGGTGGTCAATATCAGATGCACCAGTTTACGATCACACCCGAGCTGTTCGAGTTTACCCACCAACCCAGGTATTGCCGCCACGGAAGAACCTGTAAACGCCACCAGTAGAAGTTCTTCCTTCACATACAACACAATACTCAGCAGTTTCTCGCCGACCAAGCGTGCAACACCGGCCATTACCACAAGAATGAAAACTGCACAGGCCAGATAAATAACAGCCACAAACTTGATCAGTGGCATCACCGAAACCATTCCGTACTTGCCGACTGTAAATGCCATCGCCCCAAATGCTGCCAACGGGGCAAACTTCAGAATGACATGCAACACTCTAAACAACATGACGCGCACTTGTTCAAGGCGATCGTGCAAGCGTTGGCCAACTCCGTCAGACCTGCCGATCAGCACCCCACAGATCAACGCAACGACCATGACCTGCAGCACCAGGTTGTGAAAAGCACCGATAATCGTCGCCCCCATGGACGCCATGGATATATCCAGTGCGGCGTGATGGAGCTGCGAAACCGGTAGCGAGACGTCTTGATCCACTTCAAATAACATCAACGTCGCCATACCCAATAACAGCGAAATAACCGACATCAATTGAAAGTAAATGACGATCTTACCCACCAGCTGCGAACGCTTTTCTTGACGTTGAATACCAGCCACGCCCGAACACACCAGCACAAACATGATGAAGGGCATTAACAACCCGACCACTCTGATGAAGTAATCACTCAGCGGGCGCATGCTGACCGCCAGTTCAGGGCGAACAAGACCAAGCACAAAGCCACAAGTAATCGCCAGTAGAATATGCAAGGTTCCGTTATTCAGCAGCTTGCTCGACATCAAGGCTCCGCCAACACCATTTTTTTATTATCGCGACGTGGCGAACAAGGCCATCAGTCACCTGTATGATTGGCCGTATCATAGTCTTAAACTTTCAGTTCTGACCACGAATAATAAAGCCAGCCACAGGATAGCCCCTCATGGAACTCAGGCATTTACGCTATTTCGTAATGGTCGCCGAAGAACTGCACTTCACCCGGGCGGCGGCGCGTCTGAATATGCAGCAGCCGCCGTTGAGCCAACAGATCAGGGCGCTGGAGCAGGAGCTGGGATTCGAGCTGTTCAAGCGCCATCCAAAAGGTGTCGACCTGACCGCTGGCGGTGCGGTTTTTCTCGAAGAAGCCAGAGACATCCTGGCCCGTGTCGAGCAGGGTTCACGCAAGGCCGCGCGGGCTGCAAATGGCATCGAAGGGACGCTGATCATTGGTTTCACCAGTTCAGCGGCCACTCACCCACTGATTCCGCAAATCATCCGTTCTTATCGCGAGCGCTACCCCGGCGTCGAAGTGGCCATGAAGGAAGGCAGTGCCAGGGAGCTGACCGAAGAAGCCATCGAGAACCGGCTGGACGTGGGCATCCTGCGGGCGCCTGTGGGTCATCATCAAAGCATTCACTTCCATCGCCTGCTCAACGAAGAAATGCTCCTGGCGCTGCCTGTTCGGCATCCATTACTTGGGCAGGCCGGTGAGCACCGGCAAGAAGTAGAGATATCCCTGAATGACCTGAAGCAGGAACAATTCATTCTGGTTCGCCGGCCCGGCGCGCCAGGCATGTATGCCAATCTGGTCAAGGCCTGCCAGAACGCGGGGTTCAATCCGCAGATCGCGTTTGAAGTGGAGCGCATGTTGACTAACGTCAGCCTGGTCGCTGCAGGCGCGGGGATTTCCATCGTGCCGGCTTCAATGAAGGACATACACCGCGACAGCGTTGTGTACTGCCGAATCCGCGATGCCCGACCGCGTCTGCTCGCGCCTGTAACCCTGGTGTGCCGCAGCTTCAACCCGCCAGCGCCGCTGCAGAATTTCGTCCTGCTGGCGCGGGAGTTGAGCAAGGATTACCGCCGGCGTCAGTAGCATCAGCACAGCTCACTGTAGGCGCGAACTTGTTCGCGAGAGCTGCTTTGCAGACGACGCAAATCCACCAGATGTGATGGCCTCCTCGCGAACAAGTTCGCTCCTACAGGTGTTGTATTTCTTCAGTTCCTTCAGGCATGCCTCAGTTCTGTAGGAGTTGTCGGAGGTTACGACGGCGACGAAGGCGTTCTATCTGTCACACCGCCATTCGCAGCCTTCGGCAGCTCCTACAGGTTTTGTATTTCCTCAGTCAGACCACACCACCCTCAGCGCCGCTCTTCCCTGATAAACGGCTCACCCAGCGCGCCGGGTTGGCTGCCGGACGCCGGGTTTGATCCTCGGGTGCCCATGGCGACCCAGATCATCACCAGCAGCGTGACCGCGTAAGGCGTCATCAGGACAAAGTATTGCGGCATGCGTATGCCGGTAGAGGCCAGTTGCGGGATCAGTGCTTCGATGCAGCCAAACAGCACAGCGCCGGCCAGCGCTCGCCAGGGTGACCAGCGCGCGAAGATCACCAGGGAGACGGCGATCCAGCCGCGGCCGCCGGTCATGTCGGCGATCCACATTTTGGTGCTCAGGACCGAGATGTAACCGCCTGCCAGACCGATCAGCGCGGCACCGGCCAGAATCGCCGCCAGTCGATAACCGAGCACTGAGATTCCCGCCGCGTCGGCCGCTTGCGGGTTTTCCCCCACCGCTCGCAAGCGCAGGCCGGCGTTGCTGCGATAGAGAAACCAGACGACGCCGACGAAGATCAGTGGCGTCAGGTAAACCAGCGGGTTCTGCACGAACACTTTGCCTATCAACGGCAATTCCGAGAGTGGCCATAGCGCCACCGCCGACAACCCGGTGACCGGATGGTTGGTCCACTCCAGCAAGGTGCCGAGTAATCCGGTCAGCCCCTGGCAAAAGAACACCAGCGCCAGCCCGGCAATGACCTGGTTGATGCGCATCACCAGCACCATCAAGGCAAACAGCAGCGACACCACGCTGGCGGCGAGCATGGCCAGGATCAGGGAGATCATCGGCGTACTGAAGCTCAGCTGCGCACCGATGGCGGCCAACGCCCCCACCAGCATCAGGCCTTCGGCACCCAACGCCAGCACCCCGGCCCGCTCGGTAAAGATCAGGCCCAAGGCAGCCAGTGCGAACGGCACGGCGAAATCCGGGGAGTTGCCCAGCCAGTTGGCGATCATGTCCATTACTGCTCACCCTTTTGAATCACGCGCATGCGATGGCGAATGAAGAAATCTGACGATGCCACGCAAATCACCAGAATGGCCTGGATCAGTTGCACCATTGAAAACGGTATCTGATAGAACACCTGCAAACTGCGCCCGGCCACGAACAGCAGCGCCACCAGCAGGGCGACGATGCAGGCTGCCAACGGATTATTACGGGCAAGAAAGGCGATCAGAATTCCGGAAAAACCGTAGCCCTGATAGAACGACTGAGTCAGCCGCCCTTCCTGCCCGGCAGTCACAATGAACCCGGCAATCCCGGCCAGCGCGCCGGACAGCAGCACGGTACCGATGATCATCTTGCGCACTGGAACCCCCACCGCACCGGCCACTCGTGGGTTGGCATCGACAAACCGCAGGTACAAACCAGCCCGGGAAATGCCGATGAACCACAAGGCAAACAGGGTCACGATCACAGCCAGAACAATCGCTGCGTTATAGCCATCGAACAGATCCGGCAATCGTTCGAAGCTGCGAAACGCCGGGGAGTAAGGAAAGTTGTCGCGTGGGTCTTTCCAGCTGCCATACAACAGATGCAGCAGGAAGTTGGCGGCAATGTAATTGAGCATCAGCGTGGAAATGATCTCGTTGACCTTCAGGCGCAGCTTGAGCAGCACCGGCGCGATGGTCCAGAGCATGGCGCAGATCATCGCCGTCGCTAGCATCAACGGCAGACGAATGGATTCTGGGCCGACTTCGAACAGCGAGATAGCCGTCGCGCCAATACCGCCCCAGATCATCTGGCCTTCCAGTCCCAGGTTCCAGAAGCGCGCCCGGAATGCCATGCACCCGGCCAGGCCGACCAAAATCATCGGCGCGGCCTGAAACAGTACGGCCTTGAAGTTCTGCGGGTCGAGTACCGTGAGCACCACAAACTCGTTGAGCAACTCTTCGGCGGGAACACCGGCGCCCACCAGAATCGCCGCCGAAATAGCCATACCCATCAGCAAGGCCAGGGCGATAATCAACGCCTGCCAGTACCAGGCCAGTTGCTGGCGGATTTCCAGCGTGTAGCGGCGGGCGAGCAGCGGTTGACGCCGGGCAGGCTTATCCACCGTGGTTTGCAACATAGCTACAGTCCTAACTTCAGTCATGACTCACCATGGCCTTGCCTATGGCCTGGCGGTCCGCCGGGCGTTCGAATTCTGCGACGATGCGGCCGCTGTTCATGACCCCGATCCGGTCCGCCAGCATCAGTACTTCATCAAGGTCTTCGCTGATCACCAATACGGCCGCGCCAGCATCCCGAGCAGCTCGCAACCGGGCATGTACCGCAGCAGTCGCCTTGGCATCCAGGCCACGACTGGGGCTGTGCACCAGCACCAGTTGCGGGTCCCGGCTGAATTCCCGGGCGATCACTAATTTCTGGGCATTGCCGCCCGACAGCAGCGCGGCTTTCTGTTGCAGGGAACGCACGCCCTGCACGTCGAACGCGCTGATGGCTTCGGTGGCGTCCTGCTCCATGCGCTTGCTGCGCAGGCGCATGAACGAACCGTAACGGCCGCTGTGAATCTGGCCGATGCCGAAGTTCTCGGCCACCGACAACGACCCGGCCAGCGCAGCGCCGTAACGGTCTGCAGGGATGGAGGCGATGCGCAAATCACGTCGCCGCTCGGCAGACGCGCCGCACAAATCGCCAAAGCCTTGCAGCAGCATTTCGCCTTGTATTGCCTGGGGCAGGCCCATGAGCGCGTTGGCCAATTCGCTCTGGCCATTGCCGCCCACACCAGCAATGCCGTAGATCTGCCCGGCGTGCAGGGTCATATCGACACCGGCCAACGGGCCCTGGCCCGGTAACGAGCGCAGGTTGCGTACGGTCAGCCGCGCATCGCCCGCCGTCGCCTTGGCATGCTCGCCCACAGCTTGAGATTCACCCACTGTGAGGCGCACCAATTGCTCGACCGAGACCGTCTGGGGGTCGAGGGTTTCCACGGTGCGACCGCCGCGCATGACCGTGACACGATCCGCGTAACGCTTCACGTCGGACATCTTGTGGGTGACCAGAATCACCGCCGCGCCCTGGCGGGCGAAGGACTGCACCGTCGCCAGCAGCCGTTCGGCCTCCTGATCGGTGAGCACTGCGGTGGGTTCGTCGAGAATCAGAATCCGCGCACCGGCCAACAGCACTTTGAGGATCTCCACCCGTTGCTGTTCGGCAATCGATAGGTTGTCGATGGTCTGCCGGGGATCAATGGCAAAGCCCAGCGCCTGAGCCTTGGCACTGATCTGTTGTTCAAGGGCTTGCAGCCGCTTGTTGTAGCTGCCCTGCCCCGGTGTATCAGGCAGGCCCAGCAAAATGTTCTGAGCGACGGTGAACGGCCGCACCAGTTTGAAATGTTGATGCACCATGCCGATGTGGTAACGGCTGGCGTCTTTCGGACCGCTCAGCCGTACCGGATTGTCATCTATGAACAGCGACCCGCTCTCCGGGGCATACAGCCCGGCGGCGATATTCATCAGCGAAGATTTACCGGCCCCGTTCTCGCCCAGCAACGCGTGCACTTCACCCCATTTTCCGGTGAAGTGCGCGTCTGTCAGGGCCTGGAAACCGTCGAATGATTTGCTGATGCCGGTGAGTTGGATCGCGTTCGCCTGACTCATTGCTGGGAGGCCACGCCTTTGACGAACCAGTCCATTTTCCACAAATCGCCATCTGACATATGACTGCCGGCTGCAATGCGCTCCTTGCCGTCACGATCACTCATCGGGCCGCTGTAAATGATCTTCTCGCCATTCATCAGCTCTTCACGGGCCAGCTCGATTTTCTTTTTGTTCGCGGCAGAAATGTGCTCGCCAGCGGTCAAGGTAATGTCGGTCCCGCCCTGTTCCATGGATAACAAGGCGCCATTGGGATTCGGCACCCAGTTACCGGCGATGATTTTCTTCAGCTCTGGGGCGAGAAAACGGTCCCAGACCCAGGCCGATGAACAGATGGTCGCCTTGGGTGCGAATTCACTGAGATCACGATGGTGGCCTGTGCCCAGCACGCCGCGCTCCTGAGCGACGATTTGCGGGGTCGGGCTGTCTACGTGTTGGCCGATCACGTCGGCGCCGTTGTCGATCAGGGCCATGGCGGCAGCGCGCTCTTTGACCGGGTCGTTCCAGGCCCCGGTGTAGATCACGTTGACGGTGGCGTTGGGGTTGATCTGTTGCGCGCCCAACTCGAAGGCGTTGACGGTCCAGTTGACCTGGCCGAAGGGGTTGGCGGCGACGAAGCCCAGCTTGCCGGTTTTCGACGCGGCACCGGCCGCCATGCCACACAGGTATTGGCTTTCGTACGTCCGCCCGTAAAAGGATTCAAGGTTCGGTGCGTTGGTGGTGCCGGAACCATTGAGAAAGGCGATCTTCGGATATTTCCTGGCCAGTTCCAGAAAGGTGTCGGAATAGCCGAACGCCGTGCCGATGATCACATTCGCGCCCCGGGCGATCAGTCGATCAACCACGGGGGTAATCGCAGCGGCGTTTTCCGGCACGCTTTCAACGTACTGGATCTTGGTGCCCAGCTCTTTTTCCAGCTTGACCCGCGACTCATCGAACGCTTGCGTCCAGCCGCCGTCATTGCGCGGACTGATGTAGACCATGGCGATCTTGGCCGGTTTTTCCAGGGTCAGACCCTCTGCCGAAGCGCCGTTCGCCAGCCCGAGCAATACCGCCGCTCCCAAGGTTCGCTTTAGAAATCTGTTGAGCATTGTTGATCATCCTGATGGTTGGCTAGCAAGAAACAGAGAGGGAGTTCAAAGCATGAAATTAATGCGGAACACGTTCTTTTCCGGGTCCAGCAGCACCGCCTGGTACCAGTTGTAGTAAGTCAGGTAAGGGGGCTTGATGAGCGTCGCGCCCTTGGCCTGCGCCAAGGGCACCAAGCGATCGACCTCGGCTTGGGAAGTGACGTCGATATTGAGCAAAAACTTCACGCCGCTGCTGTCGGCGTACTCCCCTAGCCCGAGTAGTTCGTAGGCTTCAGGGGCGTTGAAACCGATGCATGACTTGCCGGTGTCCAGACCACGAAAAATTGGTGAGCGAATCGCCTCGATCTCCGTGAAGCCAAACAGCTGCGCGTAGAAATCGCTCAGGGCGACGATGTCGCGAGCAAACACGTTGACGTAGGAAAGGTTGTTCATCAGGCCACCTTGCTGCCGCCGAAGGTGGTCTGCTTGACGAATTTCGACAGCAGATGATCCCCCGAGGTAACCGGCGCGTGACGCGGTTGTTCGCCCTCGGCCAGGCAACCCGGCAGGCAGGTGATGAGCGCGTCGTAATTGGGCTGATGGAAGAACACCAGGGATTGGCGGCGGTTGTCGGATTCACTCTCCAGCGGCGGATTGACCACACGGTGCAAGGTAGAAATCCAGCGGTCGTTGGTCCAGAGCATCATCAGGTCGCCGATGTTGACCACGAAACCGTCTTCGACGTACGGCACCTCCACCCACTCGCCGGATTGGTTGCGCACCTGCAACCCGCCCAGCGCGCTGTCCGGACGGACGATGGTCATGCTGCCGTAATCGGTGTGGGCGCTGGCCCGCATCTGCCCGGCTTCGACTTGCGACTTGATGTCCGGGTAACTCAGGCTGCGGAACATGCTGATGTGGCGGTCTATGGTCTTGTCGAAAAAATCCTCGTCCAGTTCCAGGGCCAGGGCAAAGATGCGCATCATCGTGGCGGCCAGTTCGCTCATCGCCGTGAAATATTCGCGATAGGCTTCCTGAAAACCCGGCAACAGGGTTTCCGGTGGCCAGACGTTGGGCGCGAAATGGGAACCGGCGATGGCGTTGTGGTAGTAGTCCTCATCCGGCACATCGCTGGGGCCGATGGAGAAGGATTCCTTCAGGTCTCCCGGTGCACTTTCTTCCAGGGAATAGGACAGGCTTTCTTCGGCAATGGCGCTGTAGCCACGCACCATCTCAGGGCTGGGCCGATCGACCTTGCGCTTCTCGGCCAGGGGCAAATCGAAGAAAGCACGGGTCAGCGTGGAGACCCGCTGGATCAGCTCGGCAGGGATCTGGTGATGGGTGATCACCAGAAAACCAATGTCCTTGCACGCCTGACTTACCTTGCGCGCCACAGCGGCCTTGCCCTCAGGCTGACCGGAAAAAAACGGTGCCAGATCGATGATGGGCACGGATTGCAGGGTCATACGACTCACTCCTCTCTCGACACGACATGGAACATGCACCGGTGACCCGGCCTGAATGTGCGAGGGAGAAAAGCAGTAACTGTGCCAGTATCTGAATTGCCTTGGCTTTCAGTGAGTTAAGGATTTTGCGGGCTAGAAACAGATCAAATGGTCCGAAGCAGAGCACTTGGTTTGGGCGCGCTAGCACGAAAAGCGGGCATGGGGGTTGAGGTGGGTCAATGTTTCTACAGCCTTCCTCGAATACCACGTATCCGGTAGGAGCCAACTTGTTGGCGAGACGATGGGCCTGTGTCGCAGAGAATGTCGCCTCGCGAACAAGTTCGCTCCTACCCCGGCCGCGTATTAGCCAGATAAAGCGGAGCGCGGGCGGATGCCGTTGAGGATCAACGCCTGCAGGTTTTCCAGGGTCTGGGCAAAGAACGCCGGGTCGGCGAGGCTCTTGCCGGTCACCGCGTTGATCTGGCTGGCGAAGTCGGCGTAATGCTGGGTCGTGGCCCACAGGGAAAAGATCAAGTGATGGGGTTCGACCGGCGCCAGCTTGCCCGCCTCGATCCAGCCTTGAATGACGCTGACCTTAGCTTCGACGATGTCGCGCAGCGGTTGCTCCAGCTCAGCCAGCATCAGCGGTGCACCCTGGACGATCTCCAGACAGAACAGCCTGGATTCGGCCGGATGGTCGCGAGAGAGTTCCAGCTTGACCCGGATGTATTCGCTGATCGCCTCGATCGGGTCCTGCTCGGCACTGAACCCGCGCAACGGCTTGAGCCAGACATCCAGCAATTGGCGCAGCACGCTGGTGTACAGCTCTTCTTTGCTGGCGAAGTAATAAAGCAGATTGGTCTTGGACACATCCGCCATGCTCGCCACCTGATCGAGACTGGTGCCGTGCAAACCGAACCGGGAAAAGATTTCCAGCGCCGCATCAAGGATGACCGTGCGCTTGCCTTCGATCAGACGCAGACGCCGATTGACCGTCGAAGCACTGGCAGCTCGGGTGCTTTTGCCTTTAGGTGCGGGCTTGGCTTTGACGGGTTTGGCGGGTGGTTTGTTGTTCACGTTCACGACCGGATCTATCTGGAATACCGGGGCACTTTACCTTGTGTGGTGGGGGTGGGGTAAATAGTTGGCGGCGCAGGGAGCTGCATGTTGGAGCGAGGCTTGCCCGCGAAGAACGATGTCGCGGTATTGCTGACGAACCGAGATGCTTGATTCGCGGGCAAGCCTCGCTCCAACAGAATCCCACCCTGCCCCATCCCCGTGCACCACGCACAAACCAAGTGCTCTAACCTAGACCAAATGGTCTGAAACAATCACACCCGTCAAACCAACTCGTTGTTTTAGAAAGACAATCAAAAACTGGCCTGCTTCATGCAAAACGGCTTGTGTCGCGTGCTGCCGGGGTGCTCCGGGCGCACTGTTCATCGCAATCGAATGCAAGAGGCCTTCTCATGGATATTGGAATCTTCATCCCCATCGGTAACAACGGCTGGCTGATTTCCAGCAATGCGCCGCAGTACATGCCGACCTTCGAACTGAACAAGCAGATCGTGCAGAAGGCCGAGCGTTACGGCTTCGAGTTTGCGCTGTCGATGATCAAATTGCGTGGCTTCGGTGGCAAGACCGAGTTCTGGGAACACAACATGGAGTCGTTCACGCTGATGGCTGGCCTTGCCGCCGTCACCAGCCGCATCCATCTGTTCGCCACGGTGGCGACCCTGACCATTCCGCCGGCCATCGTCGCGCGCATGGCGTCGACCATCGATTCGATTTCCAACGGCCGCTTTGGCGTCAATCTGGTCACCGGTTGGCAGAAACCGGAATACGAGCAAATGGGCATGTGGCCGGGGGATGAATTCTTCTCGACACGCTACGAATACCTCGCCGAATACGCCCAGGTGCTGCGCGATCTGTGGAGCACCGGGCACTGCGACCTGAAAGGCAAATACTTCACCATGAACGACTGCCGCGTCAGCCCAAAACCCCAGGCCGAGATGAAAATAATCTGCGCCGGGCAGAGCGATGCCGGCATGGCGTTCTCGTCGCAATACGCCGATTACAACTTCTGCTTTGGCAAGGGCGTGAATACCCCGATGGCTTACGCGCCGACGGCGGCCAAGCTCATCGAAGCCAATGAGAAAACCGGGCGCAATGTCACCTCTTGCCCGCTGTTCATGATCATCGCCGACGACACCGACGAAGCCGCCCGCGCCCGCTGGGAGCACATCAAGGAAGGCGCCGACGAAGAAGCCATCGCCTGGCTCAGCGATAAAGGCGCGGCGGACAAAAGCCCCGGCTCGAACATGCGCCAGATGGCCGACCCGACTTCAGCGGTGAACATCAACATGGGCACGTTGGTTGGCTCCTGGGCTTCGGTAGCAAAAATGCTCGATGAGGTGGCAACCGTTCCAGGCACTCAGGGGGTGATGTTGACCTTCGATGACTTCGTCAAGGGCGTGGAAGATTTCGGCCAGAAGATTCAGCCGCTGATGACCTGCCGCCAACATATCAATCTGCTCAAGGAATCCGCCTGATGACTGCACCTGCATCACTTTCCGGCTATCTGTTGCCGGAGTCCTCCGTCCCGGCCCGAGAGCTGCCAGCCCGTCCGGAAGCTTTGAGCCTCAAAGCCAGCGAAACGGCGCTGATTGTCATCGACATGCAGAACGCCTACTCCACCGCCGGCGGCTATCTGGACCTGGCCGGTTTTGATGTGAGCAGCACCGGGCCGGTCATCGCCAGCATTCAGAAAGCGCTGACGGCAGCCAGAGCAGCAGGCATTCAGGTGATCTTTTTCCAGAATGGCTGGGACTCGGATTACGTAGAAGCCGGCGGCCCGGGCTCGCCTAACTGGCACAAGTCCAATGCCTTGAAAACCATGCGCAAGCGTCCCGAACTGCAGGGCACGCTGCTGGCCAAGGGCGGCTGGGATTATCAATTGGTGGATGAACTGCAACCCCAGCCCGGCGATATCGTGCTGCCGAAAACCCGTTACAGCGGCTTCTTCAATACCAACTTCGACAGCGTGCTGCGCAGCCGTGGGATTCGTAACCTGGTGTTCACTGGGATCGCTACCAACGTCTGCGTGGAATCCACCCTGCGGGACGGTTTCTTCCTCGAGTACTTCGGCGTGGTGCTGGCCGATGCCACCCATCAGGCGGGCCCTGCGTTCGCGCAACAGGCGGCGTTGTTCAACATCGAGACGTTTTTTGGCTGGGTATCGAGTGTTGATGATTTCTGCAGCACTTTTGCTGAACCAAGCACGTCCATCTGAGGAAATACCATGACCAAGAAAGCGATCATTCCAGCCGGCACCAGCAAACCTATCGCCCCTTTCGTCCCTGGCTCCATGGCCGACGGCGTGTTGTATGTGTCCGGCACCCTGCCCTTCGACAAGGACAACAACGTAGTCCACGTCGGCGATGCCGCGGCCCAGACCCGACACGTGCTGGAGACCATCAAAAGCGTGATCGAGACCGCGGGCGGCACGATGGATGACGTCACGTTCAACATGATCATGATCAAGGACTGGGCCGACTACGCGAGCGTCAACGAGGTGTATGCCGAATACTTCGCCGGGGAAAAACCTGCCCGCTATTGCATCCAGTGCGGCCTGGTGAAACCCGAGGCGCTGATCGAAATCGCCAGCATCGCCCACATCGGCTGAGTCACAGGCTCACCCCAAAAAGCAGGCGCATGAACGCCTGCACTGGAGTCTTGCATGCATTACGAAATCCTCGGCAATCAGGCAACCGGCGCGCCGACGCTGGTGTTGAGTTCCGGGCTTGGCGGTTCGGCCCGTTTCTGGGCGCCGCAACTGCCGGCTCTGGAAGAACAGTATCGGGTGGTGGTTTACGATCAGGCCGGCACCGGTCGCAGCCCGGCGAATCTGGCCGAGGACTATTCGATTGCGAGCATGGCGGGCGAGCTACTTGAGCTGCTCGACAGCATTGGCGTCGAACGCTGCCATTTCATCGGCCATGCCCTGGGCGGGCTGGTGGGGCTGGAACTGGCCCTGCAACGGCCTCAGCTGCTGCAAAGCATGGTGCTGATCAACGCCTGGAGCAGCCCTAACCCGCACAGTGCCCGTTGCTTTGCAGTGCGCAAGAACTTGCTGCGAGACAGCGGGCCAGCGGCTTATGTGCAGGCACAAGCACTGTTTTTGTACCCTGCCGACTGGATCGCCGAACACAGTGCGCAACTGGCTGAGGACGAAGCTCACGCTCTGGCGCACTTTCCCGAAACCGACAATCTGCTTCGGCGCATTGCCGCGTTGCAGGCCTTCGATATTGAAGATCGACTGACGCAGATCCAGACCCCGACCCTGTTGATCGCTAACCGCGACGACATGCTGGTGCCCTGGCAGCGCTCACAACATCTGGCTGACAAGCTGTCGGCCGGGCAACTGCTGCTTCTCGAATACGGCGGTCACGCTTCCAGCGTCAGCGATGTGCAGCCCTTCAATCGGGTGTTGCTCGACTATCTGGCCAGTCAGGTCTGAACGGAGATATACCCATGCAAGCTTGCGAACTTCTCGCCGTGGCCCAGACGCTGCTGCCCATCCCGCAGCAGGACTACCGCGACGCCATGGCCGGCCTGGCAGCAGCGGTGAATGTGATCACCACCGACGGGCCTCATGGCCGTTGTGGATTCACCGCCACAGCGGTGTGCAGCGTGACCGACTCACCGCCGACCTTGCTGGTCTGCCTGAATCGCTCCGCGTCTGTTCATGCCGCGCTGACCGCCAATGCAACACTGTGCGTCAACACCCTGAGCTGCGACCAGCAGGCCCTGTCCAATCTGTTCGGCGGCAAAACGCCAATGGTCGAGCGTTTTGCGGCGGGGCAATGGCGAACCTGGGTGACTGGCTCACCGGTGCTGGAGGGTGCGATGGCTTCGTTCGATTGTCGGGTCAGCCAGACCGTCAGCGTCGGCACCCATGACATTTTGTTCTGCGAAGTGCTGGCGCTCAGTCGCCTGAAGGATGCGGCGGGCCTGGTGTATTTCGACCGGGCTTATCATGGGGTTGGAGGGTAGCGTGCGCCTGACCTGTTGACGCATAAAATGTGGGAGCGGTGCTTGCCCGCGATAAGGACACCGAAGATATCAGGTCTATCGTATCCAGCCTTATCGCGGGCAAGCACCGCTCCCACAGGTGGCGGAATCAATCAACCCGCTTGATCGACACCACTTCAAAATACTTGTACTTCTCTTTGGCAGCCGCTTTACGCGCTTCCTGCTCGGCGTCGAAGGTGCTCAGGGTTTTCGCTTCGTGCACAAACAGCGTTTCCTCGCCTTCGAACTCCTTGGTGACCCGCAACGTGACCACCAGTGCTGGAGACAGGCGTTTGGCCTTGGGCTTTGGCTTGGGTGCCGGCGCAGCTTCCACTACTCGCTCTGGCTCAGGCTCGGCCACTTTTTCAGGGGCAGGTTCAAATATGGGCTCAGGCTCTGCGGGGGCTGGCGTTGCCGATGAAGGAACATCCAGACCCAACGCTCGGCGCATATCGTCTTCGGTCAACCCTGTGCTCATGTGCAGCCTTCTCTCTATCAGTGATCAATGGGCGCGATGATCAACAGCCGCGACGGAAAAAACAAGTACGCGATGGTGTGAGGCTCGATATCCGCTCGCAAAGCGGCCATCCAGACCTATCGGCCATTGGTTCGTGACAACCGGGCTCGGGTCCACTAGATTAGGCGCCCCGAAAAGGCCCGTGGCTTTTCGCGCCTCAAACCTGAAATAGTGAAATTCAATGCTCGATTCCCAGACAAACGAATCCGTGACCTCTTCCAAGCTGGAGTATGAAAACTCCATTGGTCTGTCCCAGCACGTGCCTCAGGCCAAGACCATCAGCGAGATGGTCCTCGACGCATTCCAGACCGCCAAGGAAAGCGAAGAAATCCGCCAGTTGCGCGCCGCCATCCGCCAGGCGCAAGACAACCTGGACGACGACCAGGCATATGAGCTGATGGGCGAACTCAAGCGCCTCAAGGATGCTGAAGCGGCCGACAGCGCGGCCCTGGCCGATTTGAGCACGCAGTTCCCGATCAGCCGGATTCTGTCCAGCTACAAAGACGACCCGGCCTTCCAGGAGTTGGTCTACAGCCTGGCCCTCAAGGTACTGAACCACACGCATCAGGCGATCAGTAACCCGAGCACCGGCAAAAGCAAAACTGCCCGCGCCAAGAAAGAAGCCGAGATCTACACAATCAGCAAGGATGGCCAGAGCATCACCCTGCCCCTGCGCACCCCACGCTCGAAACTCAACGTTGACCGCGAAGCCCTGGAGTTCCTCGGTTTTGTGTTTGTTGGCGAAGGTGACGAAGCCGAGCTGCAGAGCGAAACGTTCACCGACAGCGAAGGCACCGAACTGCCTGTGACCCGCAAGAACATCGTGACTGCTCTGCAACAGGGCAAGGCGTTTGAGGGGTATAGCATCGGTTGACGGCGTTTCTGTTGGAGCGAGGCTTGCCCGCGAAAAATATTAGTGCGGTATACCTGAAACACCGCGTTGCCTGATTCGCGGGCAAGCCTCGCTCCAACAGAAGTTTACGGTTCGAGCTATGACGCTATGGTCGCCGCCTGATTGCCACCCTGCTCGGCAATCGCTGACAACTTTTCATCGGCGCCCTTCTCTTCCGCCAGGGTATCGCCCAGCAATTTCGCGGCGTCTTTCATGCCCAGCTGTTTGGCCATGGCGATCAACGTACCGTAGGCCGCAATCTCGTAGTGCTCGACCTTCTGGCAGGCACCAATCAGGGCCGCATCCAGTACTTCGCCCTTTTCAATCTCCTCAAGCAGTTCCTTGCTCTCCTCGACCAGCCCCTCCATGGCCGCGCACTTCATGCGCTTGAGCTTGAGCTCACCTTGTTCCACCAGTTGATCGATACGTTCGATTTGCCCGTAGGTCTCTTCCAGATGAGATTCGAACGCCTCCTTGAGCAAAGGATTGGTGGACGCCCGCGCCAGCCGCGGCAAGGCCTTGGTGATCTGCTTCTCAGCGCTGTAAACGTCGGACAGTTCATGAATGAACAGGTCGGCGACGGTAGTTCTTGCGGTTGTTTTGGCCATGTCGGCACCTCGTTGAAAGTGATGGTTCTATGGGCTTCAAACTGTTGCGAAAACCACGCCTGCATGACGCAACTGTCATGGGAGTGGAGTGGCACGACAAACAGGCGTTCAGGGAACCGGATGAAGAGGCCGACGAAATGCATGCCGCTGCCTGGCGAAAGCGCCGCGAGGCCTTCAAGAACGGATGATCCGAGCCGATAGCCCGATACCATAAAAACAACGGGCAACACTTGTACGCACCTGCCAAAACTACCCTGGGCATGAGCCTGGGGCGTGAGCCAGAACTGCAATCGGAGCGCTGATGAATATCAAACAGAAACTGACGTGGGCTTTTGCGGTGATCGCGTGTTTGCCGATCATTGTCGTCGCCAGCATAGTCATCATCAATTTGCGCAGCGACGCGACCGATGGCTTTACTGACAGCAGCGGCCGGGAAATCCGTCAGGTCGCCAATGCCATGCAACTGTTCTTCGACGGCATCAGCCAGAACGTCGAGTACCTTGCCGCGAACCCGCTGTTGACGGGCGCAGGCAATGGCCTGAAAAGCTTCATGACCGCCGAACAGCAGAATGCGCCAGAGTCGGAAACGGACAAGAGCATCATTGCGCTGTTCAATCGCCTGGGGATCAGCCACCCCGCTTACTCCTACATTTCCTACGGCCTGGCCAACGGCACTTATGTGCCATGGCCGGAAGGTCAGAAGTTCGGTGATTACGACCCGCGCGTACGTCCCTGGTACAAGGCAGCCCTGGCCAGTCCGGGCAAAGTGGTGCGCAGCGATGCGTATTACTGGGCACCGGACGATGCGGTCATGGTCAATACCGGACGCACCATCACCAATGCCCTGGGCAACCCCGGTGGCGTGGTGGGCATCGACGTAACGCTCAAGCAGCTGACCAGCATCGTCAAACAGATCAAGCTGGGCGAAAGTGGCTACCTTATGCTGCTGGAAAAGAGCGGCAACATCCTCGTCGACCCTCGCAAGCCCGAGCACAACTTCAAGAAAATCGCCGAACTGGGGACTGGCTACGCCGATCTGGCCAAGGTCAGCAGTGGCCTGGTGGAAGTCGAACTTGATGGCGAGCGTTACATGGCCAACGTATTTCCTTCCGAACAGCTGGGCTGGAACTTTATCGGCCTGATCAAGCAGGATGAGGTCATGAGCTCGGTGACGCGCCTGACCTGGCTGATCGCTGTCATCGCAGCAGTACTGGCCGTCATTTTCGCGATCATCGGCGCCAGCTTCGCCTCGCTGATCGTGCGGCCGATTCGTGGTGTGGCCAGCGGTCTGGAAGGCATTGCCCAGGGTGAAGGCGATCTGACCCGCAGCCTGGATGTTCGCGGCAACGATGAAACCGCCCAACTGGCCAACTGGTTCAACAAATTCCTGGCGGCGATCCGCAATCTGATCCAGAGCATTGGTCTGGCGGCGAACAGGATTCTCGATACCTCCACCAGCTCGACCCAGGTGTCGAACAACATGGCCGACGCAGCCGAGCGTCAACGTGAAGCGGTGGATATGGTCTCCACCGCGTTCCACGAAATGGTCGCCACTGCCAACGAAGTCGCCCGCTCCTGCAGCCAGGCCGCTGACTCGGCAGACAACGGCCAGCGGCAAGCCCGCGAAGGCCAGCAGCAGATCGATGATGCGGTGGCCAGCGTTGACCAGCTGAGTGCGGAGATCTCCCAGTCGGCTACCGCCATGGTGCAATTGGAAAAAGACAGCAACGCGATTCAGTCGATTCTCGACACCATCCGCTCGATCGCCGAACAGACCAACCTGCTGGCCCTCAACGCGGCTATCGAGGCCGCGCGGGCCGGCGAACAAGGGCGTGGGTTCGCGGTGGTGGCCGATGAGGTTCGGGCACTGGCCAAACGGACTGCTGACTCTACCGCCGAGATCGACAACCTGCTCGGTACCCTGGCGCGTCGCACCTCGTCAGTCACCCAGCAGATGAACGCCAGCCTTAACGTGTCCCACCAGTCGGTCGAGAAAATCAGCCAGGCACGCAGCAGCTTCGGCCAGATCCGTGAGTCGGTGGATGTGATTCGTGACATGAACACCCAGATCGCGACGGCGGCTGAAGAGCAGCATCACGTCGCGGAAGACATCAACCGGCACATCAGCCAGATCCATGGTGATGCACAGTTGGTGGCCGAGCTGGCGGAATCGGCCCGCGCCGACTCCCGCAGCCTGGCGGCGCTGTCCGCTGAACTGGACGGATTGGTGAAGCGGTTCAGGACCTGATCTGACACCGAAATGCGTTTCTCTGTAGGAGTGACCGGGGTGGCGCTCTACCTTGCTCGCGATAAAGTCGGAACGACTTTCCTGCGATGGTGAGCTCGGTATTTTTCACGGCTGCTTCGCAACCGATCGCGAGCAAGGTGGAGCACCACCCCGGTCCCTCCTACAGGTCCCCCGTTTTCTCCCGGACACCACGCCGTCTTTTCTAGCCTCCCCCAAACCTAGACACATCCAGCAACATCCACACCCTCACACAAACAGAAATAATTCCTGTTAGAGACGTTATACTGTAACGAATCTATAAGGAAACAACGCAATGCCACCTCGCAAAATGGCCTCATTCGCAGGTCTCGCTTTTGGTCTTCTGACCGATGCCAGCTTCGCCGAACAACCCGCACAGACTTATGAACTCGACACCATCACTGTCAATGCAGACGCCGGTTATGAATCAGCCACCGGGCCCGTCAGCGGCTATCGCGCCACCCGCTCGGCCAGTGCCACCAAGACCGACAGCGCTATCAAGGACATTCCTCAAGCCATCAGCGTCATCCCCGCCAGCGTGTTGAATGATCTGGGCAGCCGTAACGTCGAGCGTGCGCTGGACTATGCGGGCGGTGTGTCGAAACAGAACAATTTCGGCGGCCTGACCCTTTACGAATACAGCATTCGCGGCTTCACCACTTCGGAGTTCTACAAGGACGGCTTTAGCGCCAACCGCGGCTACCCGAGCACCCCGGACGCCGCGAATGTCGAGCGCATCGAAGTGCTCAAAGGCCCCGCCGCGAGCCTGTATGGCCGAGGAGATCCGGGCGGTACGGTGAACATCGTCACCAAGAAACCTCAGGCTGACGCTTTCGCCACCCTGCAAACCAGTGCAGGCAGCTGGGATCGCTACCGCACGGCCCTGGACGTCAACGCCCCGCTCAACGACGAGAAGAGCTTGCTGTCACGGGTCAACCTGGCGGTCGAGGACAACCACAGTTTTCGTGACCATGTTCAAGGCAAGCGGATCTTCGTCGCGCCGACCCTGAGCTGGCAGTTGAATCCCGACACCCATCTGTCGGTGGAAACCGAGTTCGTGCGCCACAGCTCGACCTTCGATCGCGGCATCGTTGCGCCCAATGACAGGTGGAGTGGCATGTCCCGCCGGACTTTCCTGGGCGAGCCAAACGACGGTGACATCGATAACGACAACAACATGATCCAGGCGGCGCTGGAACATCACTTGAATGACTTCTGGTCGCTGCGTCTGGCCAGTCATTACAAGGAAGGCGAACTGTCCGGGACGGCCTCGGAAAGTCGCGCTCTGAATGCCGATGGCCATACCGTCAACCGCCGTTATCGCGAGCGGGACACGAACTGGCACGACAGCATCACTCAGCTGGAACTGCGCGGGCTGGTGGACATTGGCGGGCTGGAACATCAGCTGTTGATCGGCACTGAGTACGAGAACTATCGCAAGAACGAGCGCGTGACCAACACCGCTGGCAGCCCTTACGCCATCGACATTTATCAGCCGGTTTATGGTCAGGCCAAACCCACTGGTCTGCGCTCCGGGACGGACTTCTTCGAGCACGTGGAAAGCCAGGCGTTGAATCTGCAAGACCAGATCATGTTCACCGACAAACTGCGGGGCATGATCGGCGCGCGTTTCGAACACTTCGAGCAGAGCACCGACGACTTCACCCGCAACGCCACCAGTAAGCAGCGGCATGACGAGGTCACCTATCGCGTCGGCATGCTCTACCAGTTCATTCCGGAAATTGGCGTCTTTGCCAACGCGTCCACCTCTTTCAAACCGAACAACGGGTTGGACGCCGCTGGCAAGAGCTTCAAGCCGGAAGAAGGCGTGGGTTACGAAGCCGGAATCAAGACTGAGCTGTTTGACGAGCGCCTGAGCGCCACCCTCGCCGCCTTCCATATCGAGAAGGAAAACGTCCTGGCGCTGGACCCGGGCACTGATTCCAGCCGCGCCATGGGCAAGGCCCGCAGTCAGGGTTTCGACCTGCAATTCAACGGTCAGGTCACCGACGCCGTGCGGGTGATTGGCGCTTACGCCTGGATTGACGCAGAAGTCACCAAAGGCGATACGGCCATCCCCTCAGGCAGCCGCATTCTGGGCGTAGCCAGACACAGCGGCAGCCTGCTGGGGGTTTACGAGTTCCAGAACGGCGCATTCAAAGGCTCGGACCTGGGCGCGGCCTTCACTTATGTCGGCGACCGCTCAGGTGAAGCCGGCGGCAGCTTCGAGTTGCCGGCTTATCACACCGTCGACCTGCTGGCCCATTACAAAGCCAGCGAAAACCTCACCGTGGGCCTGAACCTGAACAACCTGTTGGACGAGAAATACTACGAGCGTTCCTACAGCAATTACTGGGTCAACCCCGGCGAACCGCGCAACTTCACCGTCAGCCTCACCCTTAGCCTCTGATCAACAAGGACTTACCAATGCACTTTGCAAAAACCATCCTGGCTCTAAGCCTGCTCGGCACTCTCCACCAGGCCAGCGCCCATGGCCTGTGGACTGAAGAACGTCGCGGCAACATCGAGGTGGTCTATGGCCACGGCGCCGAAGACAGCAAGTTCAAGGCAGAAAAAATCAGCGGCGCCTGGGCCTATGACAAGGGCGGCAAGATGATCCCGGTGACCGTTGAACGCTTGAGCGATCATGCCCGACTGGTGCCTTTGAGCAAGCCAGCGGTGATGTCGGTTGCCCTGAACAACGGCATGTGGTCGCAGACTGCTGACAAGAAATGGACCAATGAAGGCCGCAGCAAGGTTCCCGGGGCCGTCACCGCGCTGCAGACGTTCAAATACAGTCTGGCGATCTATGAGCCAGGTGTGAAATTGCCCAATCTCAAAGGTCTGAAACTGGTGATCGTGCCGCAAGCCGATCCTTTGAGCGTCGGGCCGGGCAAACCATTGCCGGTGAAAGTGCTGCTCGATGGCAAGCCGTTGGCGGGGATCAAGTTGATTGGCGACTACCGCAGTCAACCGGACGTCGTCAGCGCGACCACTGACGCTGAAGGCCGAGCCACTCTAGTGGTGCGCAACGAAGGCTTGAACATCGTTGCGGCCGAAACGGTTGTCAAAGTCAGTGGCAACCCGGACATCGACGAGCAAGGGCTGTTTACCTCGCTGACATTCCTGGGTGAAGCGCACCACGAGTAACAAGCGAAAAACCGGCCTCCCTGTGACAGCGGAGGCCGGCTCTGTCTACATTTGTGGGAGCGGTGCTTGCCCGCGATGAACGATAACTCGGTCTGTCTGCCAGACCGAGGTGCCTGCATCGCGGGCAAGCACCGCTCCCACAGGACCCCGCGTCTATTCCTTGCCACTGGTTAAAAATACTTCAACCAGGCAATGTCCTTGCGCCGCGCCTTGAAGCTGGCGAAAGCCTTGACTGCCGGGTAAAGGCCGACGGCCAACAGCGCGGAGCAGAGCCACACTGCACCCACCGAATCGAAGCCGAAATAATCACCCTTGTTTGCACCCCAGATCGCTGTGGCAATCAGGTACAGAATTTTCAGCACGTACAGATGCAGCAAGTAGAAAAACATCGGCGCCGCGCCGAACACCAACAGCGGCTTGAGCCAGCCCCGCCCTGCCGCCCGCTCGAACCAGACCAGCAACAGCAGGCCGATGCCCAGGGTCAGACACACGAACATCAACGAGGGTGGGTACTTGGTGATGTTGAAAAAACTCATCACGGTTTGCACCGCGGTTTCGCCAAATGCCCAAGGCTTCTCGCCATAGCCATTGAGCAGCCGCAAGCTGAAGAACAAGCACAGCAGCCCCAGACCGGAGGCAATCAGACGGTTCTGACGCTTGCGCGCATCAGTACCCGATGCAAACCAGGGACCCGCCGCATAGCCCAGCGCGATCACACCGATCCACGGCAGCACCGGGTAAGACGTGCGCAAACGCAGCCCTTCCCACGGCATCAGCCAGCTGCGGTCATGCAGAATGGCCCAGGGTACGTACATGGCCGAATCCTTGGCGAAGTGCACACCATCGAGCAGGTTATGCCCGGCAATGATCACCACGCCCAGGCCCACCAGCGCAGGTCTGGGCAGCTTCACCAGAATGGCCAGCGCCACCATGCTCAGGCCAATCGCCCAGATCACCTGCAGATAGACCGATGTGGCCGGAAACTGGAAGGTCCAGGCGAAATTGACCAGGGTGAATTCAAGGACGATCAGAAACAGGCCGCGCTTGAATAGAAAGCCCGACACCTCGCCTTTGCCGTAGCGCTCACCATAAAGAAAGGCTGAAAGGCCGGTCAGAAAGATGAACAACGGCGCACACAGATGCGCCAGCGTCCGGCTCAGGAACAGGTCCGGCGGCGTGGTGGCGACGTCCATGGGGTCCGAGACCTGCAAATGCAGCAGGAAGGTTTCGCGAACATGATCAAGCAGCATGAAAAGAATGATCAGGCCGCGCAACGCGTCGATCGATTGCAATCGCGTGGAAGCCAACGGCTTCAGAAGTTGGGTCGTCATCGAGAAACTCATGGTGAGGGGTTGGTGCAGAAACGGCTGGTATGAATAGAACGAAGCACTGCGAGTGATCTTAATAAATCCGCGCAAATGTTATGTTATACCAAATCAAACAGCAACCCGCCGAGCCTGCACGATTGCGGTGCCAACCCAGGCCCCCCCCTTGTGGGAGCAAATTCATTCGCGATAGCGGTGTGTCAGACCCGTGTGTTTTTGAGGTCGCGCTTCGCAAATGAATTCGCCCACAGTGAGAAGTCATTCACGCCCGCGCAACCCGCTCATCAATTCATCCCGACAATTGAGCAAAGCTTTTTCGATGCTGTCCCTGGCCTGGGCGATGCGCCAGGCTGGACCCGCGACGTCGATGGAGTAAAAACCCTGTGGGGTCTGCAGACTCACCGCGACTGAGGCCACACCCTGAGTGTGTTCTTCATTGCCGAAGGCGATGCCCGTCTGCCTGATCTCTTCGAGCTGCTCAAGCAACCGGGGCAAGGTCAGGGTGTTAGGGGTCAGCGCCTTGATTCTCCGGCCGATCAGCTTGATCACCGCCTCGTTGTCCATCCTGGCCAGCAGCGCTTTGCCGCCACCAATGCCATAGATATTCAGAAAGCCCCCGGGGCCGGAAGATACCCGTAGCGCGTGGCTGGAAATCACCGTGTGCAGGATCAGCAATTCGGCACCTGCCGCACTGGCGAGCACAACGGTTTCGCCAGTTTCGGCGCCCAGGCTTTCCAGATACGGCCGCGCCTTCTGCACGATGTCCACATGGCTACGTGACGCCAGCCGCATCAAGGCCGGGCCCAGGCATATCCCGCCACGACCATGAACTTCCAGCAGTTCTTCAAGGGCCAGCGCGTCGACCAGACGCTGCACTGTGGAACGCGGCAGACCGCAGCGCTTGGCAATTTCCCCCAGGCTCAAACCCGCCGGCTCGCCTTCAAGGCTACGCAGGATAGCCGCAGCCCTTGAAATCACCTGAACGCCACCGCGATCCGAATCTGAAGCTGTCATGACACACCTTGATATATGTATTACTGATTGATACAGTGTACCGCCTAATAGGCAATACCTGAACTGCCGCAACAGGATTTTTCACGTGTCATCCCCTCCCTCGCCGCCCGCCCCCGCTCCCTTCACCTCCCGTCTGGCGCTGGGCCTGATTGGCGTGCTGATTGCGGCGCTGACTTCCGGCATCAATGATCGGGTCACGGACATCACCCTGGCAGACATTCTGGGCGTGTATGGCCTGGAGCATGATCAGGGCACCTGGATCAGTTCTGTGTATGCCGCCGCGGAAGTGTCGGCGATGCTGGTAGCGCCATGGTTCGCGGTGACTTTTTCCCTGCGCCGTTTCGCCATCGTCGCGACCTTCGCCTTCACCTTGTTTGGCGCAATTATCCCGTTCGCACCCAATGTGGAAAGCCTGATCACGCTCCGTGTGCTGCAAGGCCTGGCAGGCGGTGCGTTACCGCCATTGCTGATGACGGCGGCGCTACGCTTTCTGCCTTGGCATATCAAGCTGTATGGCTTGTCGGCTTACGCGCTGACTGCCACTTTCGGCCCGAATCTGGCGATGCCCCTGGCCGCACTCTGGACTGAAGGCGTCGACTGGCGAATGGTGTTCTGGCAGATCATCCCGTCGGGTCTGATCGCTGCCGCACTTATCGCCTATGGACTGCCGCAGGATCCCTTGCGCCTGGAACGTTTCAAGCAGGCAGACTGGCGCGGTGCCTTGCTGGGGGTCAGCGGCGTCAACATGCTGGTGGTCGCCCTCACCCAGGGTGAGCGCATGGACTGGCTGAATTCACCGCTGATTACGTTTCTGCTGTTGGGTGCCGCCTTGTGCATCCCGGCATTCCTGATCAACGAATGGTTTCACCCGTTGCCGTTGTTCAAACTGCAACTGCTCAAAAGGCGCAATTTCAGTTATGGCCTGATCACCCTGTGCCTGTTCATGTTTGTGGGCCTGGCAGGCAGCGCGATACCGGCAGGATACCTGACCAACATTCAGGGCTACCGCCCACTGCAAACCATGCCCACCGCATTGATCATTGCCTTGCCGCAATTGCTGATCGCGCCACTGGTGGCTCTGCTGATCAACCGCAACTGGGTCGACTCACGCTACGTGATCGCCTGCGGCCTGGGCCTGTTGACCCTCGCCTGCCTCGGCGGATCGTTGATCACCAGTGAATGGATCCGCGACGACTTTTACCTGCTGCAACTGCTGCACACCTTCGGCCAACCCATGGTGGTCGTGCCGCTGTTGATGAATGCGACCGGCGTCATTCAGCCGCTGGAAGGCCCGTTCGCCTCGTCCATGGTCAACACCCTGCGCGGTTTGTTCTCGGTGATTGCCGGGGCGGCGCTGGAAAACTTTGTCACCCATCGTGAGCACTTCCATTCCAACGTGTTGCTCGATGGGGTTGGCTCAAGGCTGCAAGGGCTGGATCCGCTACACACCGCACAGGGCACGGCCGCTCTGGCCCAACAGGTCAAAGAACAAGCCTATGTATTGAGTTACAGCGACGCGTTCCTGGCGTTGCTGGTCGTCATCGCCGTTTTGCTGGTCATTCTCGTGACCCTGCCCAAGCGCGCCTATCCACCGCAACTTCCGGTACCGTCATGAAACAGCATAGAACCGCCCTCTCTCTGGCTGGCATCGCCATCGTTGTCTGCGCCGTTTACATCGGCTACCGCCTGATCAGTGGCGGCAGCGTGCAACAGACCGACGACGCCTACATTCGGGCCGATTCGGTGCTGGTTTCGTCGCGGCTGTCCGGGCAAGTGATCAAGGTTGCGGTGGAGGACAACCAGCGGGTCAAGGCCGGTGATCTGCTGGCGGAAATCGACAGCGCCGACTTTCAGGTAGCACGCCTGTCGGCCAAGGCCAACGTCGAAGCCGCGTCGGCGCAGATCCAGAATCTGCAAGCCAGCATTCAGCGTCAGGCAGCGGTGATTGACCAGGCGTCGGCCGTCACCCGCGCCACTGCAGCCTCCTTGAAATTTGCCCAGGAAAACGCCAGGCGTTATCTGAACCTGTCCAATGCCGGAGCCGGTACCCAGCAGGAACGGCAGAAAGCCGATGCCGAATTGCTGGGCTGGGAAGCCGCCCGTGACCGCGACGAAGCGTCCCGCGTAGCAGCATCGAAAAGCCTCGACGTATTCAAAGCGCAACTGGAAGTTGCCAAGGCCGCACTGGCCAAGGACGAAGCCGCGCTACAACAGACCGAGCTGAATATTTCCTATACCCGTATCACTGCGCCTCAGGACGGTATGGTCGGCCAGCGCTCAGTGCGGGTCGGCGCGTATGTGTCGCAAGGTCAGGCGTTAATGGCGGTGGTGCCGTTGCAGGAGGCCTTCGTAGTCGCCAATTTCCGCGAGACCCAATTGGCGCACATGCATCGTCAGCAGAAAGTCGAACTCAGCGTCGACAGCTTCCCCGATCACAGTTTCAGCGGCTATATCGACAGCATCGCCCCGGCCACCGGCGTGTCGTTCTCGCCCATTGCCCCGGATAACGCCACCGGCAATTTCACCAAAGTGACTCAGCGCATCCCGGTCAAGATCCGCTTCGACGCCGATCAGCCGGATCTGGACAAGCTGCGCATCGGCATGTCGGTGGTGGCGCGGATCGATACTGCCCAGACTCAGGAGCAGCAATCACAGGTGCAACAGTCACAGGCAAAGGCACATTGAGATGAAATATTGTCTGTTGTTCGCCGCCATGCTCAGCCTGGGTGCCTGCTCGGTCGGCCCCGACTTTGAGCGGCCGCAGGCACAGCTGCCGCAAACCTGGCAGACCTTGCCACATGCGGGCAGCGCACCGGGTAGCCCGGCCGACAGCCAATGGTGGCAGCAGTTGGGCGATCCGCAGCTGACGGATCTGGTGGAGCGCGCCGCCAAAGCCAACTTCGACGTGCGGGCGGCCAGCAATCGCCTGGAACAAAGCCGGGTAATGCGTCAGGTCACCGGCAGCCAGCAGTTGCCCGGCGTCGCGGGCAACGGCAGTTATCGCCGGGCACGCAACAGCGCCGAGGGTCTGAACGATCCATCCGGCGAATCCGGCCAGGCGCCTTTCGAGCTGTGGAGCGGCGCCCTGGACGCCAGTTGGGAAGTCGATCTCTGGGGCCACGTGGCGCGCAACGTCGAAGCCGCCGATGCGCAAATCCAGCTGACCCAGGCGCAACACGATGGCGTGCTGCTGAGCATCGCTGCGCAAACCGCCACTGACTACATTCGTTTGCGGGGTGTGCAGGCCAAACTGGGCGTGGCGCGGCAGAACCTGGAAATCGCCCGACAGAGCCGTCAACTGACCCAGACCCGTTTCGAAAATGGCGTCACCACCAATCTCGACACCTCCAACGCTGCGGCCCAGGTGGCGAGCATCGAGGCCGTGCTTCCCGAACTGAGCGCCGAGCAGGATCGACTGATCAATGCTCTCAGCTACTTGCTCGCCGCGCCGCCACAGGCATTGACCGCAGAATTGATCGAACCCAAAAGCATCCCCCATCCTGCACCGGACGTGCCCTTGGGTCTGCCGTCGGAACTGGCGCAACGCCGTCCCGATATTCAGCAAAGTGAAGCGGCGCTGCATCAGGCCACGGCAGAAATCGGCGTTGCCCAGGCTGACTTTTATCCGCGCATCAGCCTCGGAGCCAGTTTCGGCACCCAGGCAAAGGATGGCTCGGACGTGGGCAGCTGGAGCGCCAGGCAATGGTCCTACGGGCCGAGCCTGTATTTGCCGATTTTTCAAGGCGGACGTCTGACCGGCACCCTGGAATTACGCAAAAAACAGCAACAGGAAGCAGCCCTGAACTACCAGCGCGTGGTGCTCAATGCCTGGCATGAAGTGGATAACGCCATGACGGACTATGCCGCGCAGAAACAACGGCACACGGCACTGATGGAAGCCGTCAGCCAGAACAACATCGCCTTGAGCACCGCCCGGGATCGCTACACCCAGGGCGCTGCAGACTTCATCAACGTGCTGGGTGTGCAACGTGCGTTGCTGGAAACCCAAAGTGCATTAGTCGACAGTGCAACAGCGGCGGCGATTGACCGGGTTCGGCTGTATCGGGCGTTGGGCGGGGGTTGGCCGAAGGGCTGAAGACAACATCTGCCAGGCGTCCTGGAGGATGTTGCCTATCATGTAGTGCCAGCGTTGCAGCGCCGGGGTCTGTCGCGCACCGAATACAGCGGCAACCCGTTTCGGGACAACCTGGTTTGCAACGTCCCGCGCATCGCCGTCAGCACGCGCCGGCCTGACCTGCGCGCCATTACAAAAAGTGAGAACCACCATGACGTATACCGCTGCCGAAAACCGCTACGAGCAAATCCCCTACCGGCGCACTGGCCGCAGCGGGCTGGTATTGCCTGCCCTGTCGCTCGGCCTGTGGCACAACTTTGGCGACAGCACGCCCATCGACACCCAACGAGCCATGCTGCGCACGGCGTTCGACCTGGGCATCAATCACTTCGATCTGGCCAACAATTACGGACCTCCGTATGGCAGCGCTGAAATCAATTTCGGTCGGCTGTTTCGTGAGGACTTCAAGCAGTATCGCGACGAGCTGATCATTTCCACCAAGGCCGGTTGGGACATGTGGCCAGGCCCTTATGGTCAGGGCGGTGGGTCGCGCAAATACGTGCTGGCCAGCCTCGATCAAAGCCTGCAGCGGATGGGTCTGGACTACGTGGACATTTTCTATTCCCACCGTTTCGATCCGGACACACCACTGGAAGAAACCGCCAGCGCCCTGGCGACCGCTGTGCAACAGGGCAAGGCGTTGTACATCGGTATTTCGTCTTATTCGGGGGCCAAGACCCGGGAAATTGCCGAGCTGCTCAAAGGCTGGAAAGTGCCGCTGCTGATTCACCAACCGGCGTACAACCTGCTCAATCGCTGGGTCGAGAAAGATCTGCTGCAAACCACAGAAGAACTGGGCGCCGGGGTAATTGCGTTTACCGCCCTGGCGCAAGGGCTGCTCACCGATAAATACCTCAATGGCGTGCCGCAGGATGCCCGGGTCAATCGCCCCGGTGGCGGCTCATTGCAGGCCTCGCATTTATCCGAAGCCAACATCGCCCATGTTCGGGCGCTGAACGAAATCGCCAAACGCCGCGGCCAGAGCCTGGCGCAAATGGCCCTGGCCTGGACCTTGCGCGACTCGCGAGTCACTTCGGCACTGATCGGCGCCAGCCGCCCGGAGCAAATCATCGAAAACGTCGCCGCCCTGAAAAACCTCGAATTCAGTCAGGGAGAGCTGGCCGAAATCGACCGCTTCGCCCAGGAAGGCGGCATCAACCTGTGGGAAAAACCGTCGTTGGCGGAGTGAATCAAAGCCTGCTGCAGCTCCCCGGTGAAAGCGGTTCGGTCGCAAGACCACTGACTTTTGCCGGGAAATGTTGGTTAGCGCAGTCGGTCGACATTCGGTGGGACGCAACAGGTCTTACGGCCGTTTGACTCGACTGGTGAATTTATCAAGCTGATATGAGACAGCAGCGTATATGCAATATTTTTATAATAACCTTAGCTCTAAATAGAATTTCACAGCTCACTCTTATAGCCATATGTTGCAGGTACGGACCGGGGACTTCCCCGAGCGCGTCCAACCCATGCGGTATGACTACAAGAAGGAGCGGTTCATGAGCATCGAATTCATCGGTTACATCGCCACCCAGCCAGGCTCGGAAATCCACCCGCGCAGTGGCCCGACCATCCAGCCGGAGTACGTCGCAAAGGTCGCCAAGGCCCATGAGGACGCTGGCTTTGATCGCGCCCTGGTGGCCTACCATTCCAATAGCCCGGACAGCGCCTTCGTTGCAGCCCACGCCTCAAGCGTGACCACAAAACTGAAGTTCCTGATCGCCCATCGCCCAGGCTTCATTTCGCCCACTGTGGCTGCCCGGCAGTTCGCGACCCTTGATGTATTCAACGGCGGGCGCACGGCGATCCACATCATTACCGGTGGCGACGATAAGGAATTGCGTGCCGACGGCAGCCATATCGGCAAGGACCAGCGTTACGCACGAACCGATGAATATCTGGGCATCGTGCGTCAGGAATGGACCAGCGAAAAACCCTTCGATCACCAGGGCGAGTATTACCAGGTTGAAGGCGCGCACTCGCTGGTGAAATCCCCCCAGCTGCCGCACATACCGGTGTATTTCGGCGGGTCCTCCCCAGCGGCAATCGCCGTGGCGGGCAAGCATGCGGATGTCTATGCGCTGTGGGGCGAAACTTACGATCAAGTGCGCGCGGTAGTCGAACAGGTGCGCGCCGAAGCCGCCAAACATGGCCGGACCGTACGCTTCAGCCTGTCGCTGCGGCCGATTCTGGCGCAAACCGAAGAGGAAGCCTGGGCCCGTGCCGACAGCATCCTGGAACGGGCCAAGGCGATCGCCGAAGGCAATGGTTTCGTACGTCGCGAACCACCCAATGAAGGCTCGCGCCGCCTGCTGGCCGCCGCCGCGCAAGGTTCCCGCCTGGACAAACGGCTGTGGACCGGCATCGCCGGGCTGCTGGGTGCGCAAGGCAATTCCACCTCGCTGGTCGGCACCCCGGAGCAAGTGGCCGAAGCGCTGCTCGACTACTACGACTTGGGGATCACCACTTTCTTGATTCGCGGCTTCGACCCGCTGGACGACGCCATCGACTACGGCAAAAAACTCATCCCGCTGACCCGCGAACTGGTAGCCAAGCGTGAACGTGAAGCTCAGGAAAAAGTCGCCTGAAACCGCCAAAGATGTAGAAATCTGGAAGCCGTGATCGCTAAACCGGAATGTATGAGATTTTTTGTAGGAGTGAGCTTGCTCGCGATCCAGCGCGCAGCGCTGGCAATGGGTGCGAATTCGAATCCGGTTGAAGTCGGTTCCAGCCTTATCGCGAGCAAGCTCAGTCCTGTAGATCCTGGTTTGGACGAATGACACGCTCCTGCAGAGAATGCATCACCCCAATCGAAATGGCCCGGGATCGATCGGCAGTGGCTGGTCCAGCATTTGCGCGGTCAGTAATTTCGCACTGCCCAAAGCCAGGGTGAAACCCAGTGCGCCCTGACCGACGTTGAGCCACAGATTGCTGAAGCGTCCGGCCCGGTCGATGATGGGTTTGCTGTGCGCAGTGCTGGGACGCAAGCCTGCCCAGGCTTGCGCCTGATTAAGGTTCAGTTCGGGGAAGGTTTCGGCCACTTGCTGCTTGAGCAAACTAATCCGCGCCGGGTCCACTTCGGCGCGATCCACGCCCAT